>OGQS01001112.1_pt1 | contig 15934 bp, 18 predicted proteins | sample 1553331 | NCBI WGS metagenome assembly OGQS01 (sample SAMEA2580012, study PRJEB22360) | human gut metagenome | biome: human gut; feature: human-associated habitat; material: faeces | place: Denmark | collected 2008/2010
TCTACCATAGGAGGTGCTTTTTTTCTATTGTCCGTTTTTCACGGTCTTGTTCATTGTTCGGCCGCTTTTTTATATGTGCTTTTTTATAATGTTCAGCGCTTTGCCCCATTCCTTCGGCGGAATGCAGAACTCTTCGGTGGGCTGTGTGTCAATGTCCGTCCAGATAAGTTCCTCTATTTCGCTTTCCTGGTAAGCCAGAGAGCTTATGTCCGTTTTCGGGTCAAGAAGATACACTTTGTTTATCTCGTTGCTTATAAATCTGCCTGAGCCGAAATCTCTGTCCACCGTCAGTTTTTGGGTAAACAGATAGATGAAATCTTTTTCGTCAGCGTCAATGTTAAGTTCTTCTTTGAGTTCGCGGACAGCGGCTTTGGAATATGTTTCCCCTGCATCAACGTGGCCCGTGCAGGCAAGATCGAGCATACCGGGGAAAGACTCCTTGTCCCGTCTGCGCCTTTGGAGAAGAATTTTTGAATTTCTTACTACCCAGATATGAACGCTGGGGTGCCAGTCGCCGTCACGGTGAACCTCGTCTCTCGGCTTTTTCTGCCCCGTGGGCACTCCGTTTTCGTCAAGTATGTCAAAGTATTCTGCCATGTTTTCGCCTGTCAGTTCTGTTTGAATTTTAATAATATTTTGTGCGTTAATATCTTTTCAAAGACATCACTTGTTGATTGATTTGTCGATGACCTTTGAATGTATCCATGCAAATTTGTTATATATCTTTTTGCTGAAAAATTTATAAATTTTGTGTTTGAAGATAAAATCGATAAAGCGATAGAACAACCTGTATGCAGTTGCATTCTTGTCTGAATCTTTCTTGGCTCTTAAAACACTTTTTTGACTGTTAATAAGCTGTTCTTCGCTTAATTTCTGTACCAATTCTATTTTTTCGGAGCGCAGGGAATTTTCTAACAGTTGTTTTCCCGCTTCCGTCCTTACGATAACGCAGGTGTTGCCTTCCTTTTCGCTTTTGAGTTCTTCAGCTGACCAGTAGTCGCAAAAACTTATGTCGGCAAGCTCTGCAAAATGATCGGCGCATTCTCTGCAAGCAGGGCTTTTGAATATCTGAGAGCTAAACATTCTTTCAAAGTAAGACCCCAGGTGTTTACAGTCAACGCAGCTTTCTTTATCGCAAAGCGAATTATAGCCGGGCCAGCCGTTGCCGCGATAGTACATGGCTGCTTCTTCTTTTTTCTGTATCTTTTTATATTGCTGTGTGGCGTTGTAGCTTATTACTCCGCTGCAGGTGATACCGAATGTGAAAATCGATTTGTCAAACGATTTAACAGCTCTTATCTGGCAGGGGGTTCCGACTACCCCTATCTTTTTGTACTTTGATTTTAACGCTTTTAGTTCTTTCAGTACAGGAACTGAAACATATCTTGACGCAAAATCTCTTGGTGAAGAAGATAATCTTTCTATGTTATCAATAGTTATTCCGACGGCGGCGGAGCCGATTGGCGAAGAGTCGTCTTTTACAACCATTAAAACAACGTCTAATATATGGTTTTTTACAGCGTAGGACACAAGGGAGTTTACAACACCCCCGGATGTCGCTTCGTGCCTTACCCTATTGTCGGTGCTGTGGGCTAATAAAATCTCTTGGTAATTACCGACATAACTTTCTGTTTTCTCATAGTTTGAGGGACAGCAGGACAAACATTTGCCGCAGTTTATGCAAAGTTTTTCATTTACAGCAGGGTAATAAAATCCCTGTTTTTTGTTGTAAATTACGTCAATGCAATTTTTAGGACAAACCGAATAGCACATTCCGCAGCTGCTGCACCTGTTTTTACCAAGTGTTTCAGTTATGTTGCCCATTTGAACACCTCATTTTTTTCTTTTCAAAACATTTTTAGCCATTTTTATACAATCTTTTCCGAAAAGCATGAATGCAATTGCGGCGTAGCTTATCACTCCGGCAACAGCGGCAGAAAGGATAAGCGAAAACCATGAATCAACGATCAATATGTTTTTGATTATTGCGCATACCGCAATGATTACCGGTATTGTTGCCCATGTCTTCAGTTCCTGGAAGAGGAAAACTTTAACAGGCTGTTTTAAAATTTTGGCGGCGTAATATGAGTTAAAGAGAATGTACCTGAGCAACATGATTATTGTGCTTGAAATGACTATTGCGTAAACTCCCAGATTTGTTGTCTTTAACAGTATCATAACAACACAAATATTAACAACGCCGCAGCCAAAGCTGACAAATACCGGCAGTTTCAGCTTGTTCACAACTACGCTTAATTGAGCCAGCGTTGCGGTAGTTGAGTTAAACAATGCCTGAATAACGGTAATGCTGGACAGCGCCGTTATTGCAATTATCTCTTTTTCTGACAAGTCGTTTTGCCACAATGTGTAAAAGTCGCGGGAATAAACCAAAAATCCGCAGACAGGCACGTAAAAAATTAAAGCCATTGCCTTTATTGACTTGTTAACTCGGGCAACTAGTTCTTCCGTTTTGTTTTTTGCAAAACAGAGGATAAATACGGGAGTAAATATCGGCGCTATCGTGCCGATGGCCGAAGTAAAATTGTTTGGAATAGTTCTTGCTACCGAAAGCAGACCCATTGCGTCTGCGCTTATCATTGCGTTTGCAATGGTCAGATCGAGCCCTCTCATCAACAGATTGCTGATGTTTATAAAAGACATCCAAAATCCCGAAAAGGCGAGTATCTTAACGTATTTGAAATTAGCGTTCTTCAGCCTTATTTTTAAATCGGGAGTAAGCCTTTTTGTAAACTGAATATTTGAAATGGCTACGATCAGCGCCGCAAACAAAGTTGCAAGGGCAACCCAATAAATTCTAACCGAAACAAAGTTCAGTAAAATAAGAATCAAAATGAAACGGAGAATTTGTTTAATAATCTCCCTTTGTCCTGTTAGATCAGTGCGGTTAGTAACGTAAGTGGACGTTGTAAAGACATTTGTAGCCAGCGAAACAAGGTACGACGCAAAGATAAGTGAAAACGTTATTTTTACGTCAAATACAAGGTTGTCCGGAACATTTAGAACATGGTCAACATTCCAAACAAAGACGGTCCCGATAAGGCAGAAGGTAAAGGATAAAATTAGATTTGTTACAAAGAGGCTGCTGAAGTACGCATTGGCGTCTGATATATTTTTTTTGTAATATTCATTAGCTATAAAACGAGACGCAACGGAATTAAAAACATTTGCTATGATGCCGGCGTACGAAACAAAATCGTTTGCCAATGATATGAAACCATATGCTGACGCACCGACTTTGCCGACAATAACAGGGGAAATATAAAATCCTATTAAGAACTGAACAACAAACGCAGCGATATTTAAAATTAAGTTTTTGCTATTTTGTTTAGTTCCAATGTTAACTGCCATTAAATTTGCCTCATTTATTGTATTCCGTTCTTTTCGAGAAAATCTATAACGATTTCAGTTGTTTTACCGGATTCCTTAGCAAGATTGCCCTTAATACTTTCAAGATATTCCTTGTATTTATCGTGATTATCTTCCAATATTTCAAAACGGCTTTTAAGTTCGTTAAATGAAAGTTCACAAGCGTTAATGCAATACTGGGTTAAGCCGATTTTTTCCATAAATCCGGACATCTTTTGCTCATAAGCGATAGATAAAAACGGGCTGCCCATCTTTGCTGAAAAAATATTAGAATGGTATCTCATGCCAATCAAAGCATACATTTTTGATATTATGTATTGCTGGAAATAACAGTCGTGGGTATCGTCCATAACGAAACAATTTTCCTGGCAAAACGATTCCATGTATTCTTTGTCGTTTGCAACTCCGAAAAGCTGAGGAATAAAAAGAACGGCGTAACCTTTTTCTTTGAGATAAGTTATCATTTTTGTAAATGAATTGCGGATAATATCAGCGAAATTTTTCTCTTTTTCATATTTCGGGTTCCAGGTAAGGTCGGTAATTGTAATGCCCACTACCTTGTCGTTCTTTTTAAGGAATTCATCAAGCTCGGGATACTCTTTTAATTTCTGTGCGTTTTCTTTTTCATTAACGGGATATTGAAACGCCGAATCAAGCGTAACTGTCGGCTTGTTATTACAGTTGAGAGTTGTAACGTATTTTGCCGATATCGGCTCTCTTAAGCAAAAGATAGACGCACCGTCTATAACCTTTTTTCTGATTAAATTTCTAAGGCCTGATTTTTTGTTGAAAGGGCCCATTGACGGGGCATAAAATCCGTAAGGCTTTCCGAGAACCTTAACAAGCATAAGTCGGTATAGATATAAAAGTTCTATGCCCGAATAAATATCGCCGATGCTCGGTCCTCCCGGAGCGTGGAGCACAATGTCAGCGCCCGTTACAAATTTTCTGAAACGTTTTCCTCTTTCGGAAATAATGAATTTACCTTTTGATAAAATACACGGGATACCTTCAATCAGCAAGTTCCTTTTTCTGGGATAAGCTACGCTTTCCGCTGTGACGTTTCCGGAATAATTAAACTGCATGACCTCAGCATTGTTCATCAGCACTTTTATTTTAGCGTCGGGATACTTTTCTGTCAGAGAATCTACCATTGCTCTGATAGCTGCTTCGTCTCCTCTGTTGTGCCAATGGGCATGAATTATCAAGATATTCATAATAACCTCTTTAAAAGTTGTTGATATTTTTGCGTTGCTAAGTTAAATCATGGCTGTTTGAAAACCGACGGGTTCGGTGTCAGCGCGACTTCGCTTGCTGAAGGAAAGATTTTATTTCAGAAAATAACAGACATAACTTGGTTGCACGGATTTTCGTTTTCGCCTGTCAGTTCTGTTTTCTTACTATGCCGTACTCGCCGACGTCAGGTCTGAAATATTTGCAGACGTTTGTTCTTGGCGACTGAAGCATTCTTGCGTATTCGTCCTCGTCAAGCTGAAGGTCGCAGAAGCCTTCGCCGCTTTCCTCGTCGGTAACAAAGTACCAGCAGTTTTCACAAAGTTGTTCCATATCAGTATCAGTTAAGCGGTGATTTTTCGGGCTTATCAACGGTTACGGTGTCTCTGTTAAGTTTCATAACGGGTATCATAAGACCGCCGATGCCGCAGTGACCTGCAAGCTGGTTAACTATCTGGCGAACGAATGGGAAGAGCTGGTCGAAAGACGTTGTGTGGATATCCGCCTTTTCGTCGCCCTCGTCATATGTAAATTCAGCCACCATCTCGATTTTTACTTCAAATGGATTCATCTCCGCGTCGGAAATGCGAAAAGAGAGAATGCCAAGGCATTTTTTAACGTCGTCCATGTAGTTAACGTTGTATTTTACCTGGTTTTGAAGTTTGAGTTCCGTGCCGCTGGGAACGGTGTTTTCAATGCTCATTTTGTTAACCTTGTAGCCCCTGATCTGTACCATTTTTAAGACTCCTTTTAATTATTTGACAAGACGCACGTTGTTGAGTTTTATGTCCTCGTATTCGTCGCTTGCCGCCTTGCCTTCAAAGCGTACAAGTTCAAGATTTTCAACGTTTTCAGCGTCTATAGCGTGCTTGTAAGCAGGGTAAAGATTGCCCCAGCTTGTTTTCGTTTTAAGAATAGTTACGTCCTTTGCCCAGCGCAGGAAGAATGCGGCGTTGTCGTATTTTTCAACGCCCCAGTCAAGGCAGGGGCGAAGGTCGTAAAGACCGCAGTCCCACTTGCTGGTTTTGGTAAGTTCAATGCGGCAGTTTTCAAATGTAACGTCTTCAATAACATTCTGCTCGTTGCCGTGGATAAGAACGCCGTTTTCGCCTTTTGCTGTAACGTTGAAGAAGCGGATGTTGCGTATCTTGCCGCTTTTCGTGTTTTCGTCACGGTTAAATGTGGTAATTGTGATAGGCTCCGCGGTGCCCCACCAGTCGGGGCAGAAGCGGCGGGTCTCAATAATAATATTTGAATATGTAACGTTTTCAACATTGCCGCCGTCGCGGATCTGGATTGAAAGTCCTCTATTGCTCTTTGAGATTATACAGTTGGAAACGATAACGTTGCGGAAATCGCCCACGCCCTCAGTGCCGATTTTGATTGCCGCTGAGGTGGAAACGAGAGTGCAGCCGTCAATGATAATGTTTTCGCAGGGGCCGTATTCGCTGTTGCCCTTGCTTGTTTTAAGGCAGATGCAGTCGTCGGCGCAGGTAACGTGACAGCCGAGAATGCGGACGTTTGAGCAGTGGTCGGGGTCAATTCCGTCGCTGTTGGCAACGTCAAGATCGTTGAGAATTCTGATTTTGTCAATGAGCACGTCGTCGCATCCTGCGGGATGAAGCGTCCAAAACGGAGCGTCAACGATTGTTATATCTCTAAATGAAATGTGGTTTGATTTTTCAACATAGATAACTGTGGGACGGGGATAGAAGTCGCCGGTAACGTAGTACTGGTCCTTGCGCTGAACGAAAGCGTGGCCGTTGGCGTCAATAACGCCTTCGCCGCTGATTGTGCAGAAATCCGCTTCGTAGCCGTAAATAAATACAAAACTCGGCTTGCCTGTAACAGGGTTGCCGATGAGCGCTGTTTTCGGGTCGTTTATCAGTTTGTTGGGGCGGATATAGCCGTCAATATTGTCCGTTGCCTTAAGTCTTGAACCTTTTTGCAGGTGAAGATCAACGTTTTTGCGCAGGCGGATTGAATCGCTGTAAAAAACATAGCCGCTCTGAAGCAAAACGCGGCCGCCGCCGTTTTTAGCGCAGTCGTCAATGGCGTGCTGGATAGCGAAAGCGTCGTTTGTAACGCCGTCTCCCTTTGCGCCGTATTGAAGAACGTTGTATATTTTCATTAGTTTAAAACTCCTTTTTGTTACTTTTTCTAATGATACCATATTAAATATGTTTTTTCAACAGAATTGACAAAACCCTGAGGCTATGTTATATTTACATTGCAGGCTGCCGCAACATTCCTCAGTCCAACGGAATGACGGCGGCTGTTTTTATTCAAACCGTAAAAATTGCATGAGGTGGCACAAATGAAGTACGACGTTGTAATCGTAGGCGCCGGCCCTGCCGGAATATTTACCGCTATTGAAATGCTGCGCCGAGGCAGCAAGAAAAAGATTTTGATTATTGAAAAGGGCAAGGCGATTGAAAACAGATACTGCCCCAAGGTCAAAACAAAAAAATGTATGAATTGCACCCCGTATTGCCATATTACCACCGGATTTTCAGGAGCAGGCGCGTTCTCAGACGGCAAGCTTTCCCTCAGTTATGAGGTAGGCGGCGATCTGCCCACATTGATCGGCGAGGATTTTGCTCAGGAGACTATCGACTATACCGACAAGATTTATCTTGAGTTCGGCGCTGACACCCATATCGAGGGTCAGGAAAATACCGACGAGGTAAAGGAGATAAGAAAGCGCGCTATCCAGGCGGGCCTTAAACTTGTTGACTGTCCTATCCGCCATCTCGGAACGGAAAAAGCAAGAGAGCTCTATTACGCAATGGAGCAGTACCTGCTGGAAAACGGCGTTGAGATTATCTTCGGCGTCGAGTGCAACAATATTATCCTTAACGGAAATAAGTGCGAGGGCGTTGCAATAACGGAAAACGGCTCAAGAAAAGAAATTTACGCCGACCATACAATAGTTGCCACCGGACGCAGAGGCGCTGAGTGGCTCGAAAAGATATGCGCGGAGCACAATATCGCTCATCAGCCGGGTACGGTTGATATCGGCGTTCGCGTTGAGTGCCGAAACGAGGTAATGGAAAAGGTAAACGAAGCGCTCTATGAGTCAAAACTTATCGGTTATCCAAAACCGTTTAAAAACAAGGTGCGCACATTCTGCCAGAACCCCGGCGGTTTCGTTGCCCAGGAGAATTACGACAATGACCTGGCGGTTGTAAACGGCCATTCGTATAAGGAACTTAAGTCAGACAATACTAACCTTGCCATTCTCTGTTCCCATAACTTCAGTTACCCATTCAACCAGCCTATCGAGTATGCCCAGAAGGTGGGCGAACTTACGAATATGCTGGCAGCGGGCCAGATCTTGGTTCAGCGTTTCGGCGATATTTTGGACGGCAAGCGCACATGGGAAAAGGAACTTGTTCAGTCCAACGTAAGACCTACTCTGCCGGATGCTGTCGCAGGTGATATTACCGCCGCAATGCCTTACAGAGCGATGACGAATATAATCAACTTTATTCAGGCGGTGGACCACGTTGTTCCGGGCTTCGCTTCTTATGAAACACTGCTGTATTCTCCGGAGCTGAAGTTCTATTCTAACCGCATCAAGATGGACCAGGACTTCAATACCAGCGTTGAGGGTCTGCACTGTCTGGGCGATTCCAGCGGATGGACAAGAGGCCTTATGATGGCGTCGGTTATGGGCGTCATAATGGGCCGCAAGTTGAGCTGATTTTTATTCAATTCGACGAAAATTGTCATATCTTCCAATAGAATGACGTTTATTTATTGACATTAGTTACTTAATTATAATATAATCAAACAAGGGCACGGGTCTGGGCAATGCGCCCAATCACCGTGCATTGTTTTTTCGGTTCTGCCGAATAAAAATTTTATGAAACCGGGAGTGTACTCACTATGGTAAGAGCAATAGTCGGCGCCAACTGGGGCGACGAAGGCAAAGGCAAGATCACTGATATGTTTGCCGCGAAAAGCGACATTATCATCCGCTTTCAGGGCGGCGCAAACGCGGGCCACACGATTATCAATGAGCATGGCCGTTTCGCCTTTCATCTGATGCCGTCAGGCGTGTGCTATAATCACACAACCTGCATTATCGGCAACGGCGTGGCGCTGGATATCAACAAATTCTGCAAGGAACTTGAGGACGTTAAGGCGGCAGGCCTTAATCCCCGTCTGCTTGTTTCCGAACGCTGCCAGATCCTTATGCCGTATCATATCAAACTTGATGAATACGAGGAAGAACGTCTTGGCAAAAATGCTTTCGGCTCAACCAAAAGCGGTATTGCTCCCTTCTTCAGCGATAAGTATGCTAAGATCGGAATTCAGGTAAACGAACTGTTTGACGATGAGACCCTTAAAGCTAAGCTGAAAAATATCTGTACTCTTAAAAATCTTATGCTTGAGCACGTTTATCATAAGCCTCTTCTTGATGAAGAAGAACTTTATGAAACCTGCGTAAAATACAGAGAGATGATCAAACCCTATGTCTGCGATACTCACGCTTATCTTATGCAGGCGCTCAAAGACGGCAAGAACATCCTTCTGGAAGGTCAGCTGGGAACACTGAAAGATCCTGATTTCGGTATTTATCCGATGGTTACTTCTTCTCCCACCCTTGCGGGTTACGGCTCAGTGGGCGCAGGCATTCCGCCCCATATGATTGAGGACGTTGTAGTTGTAACAAAGGCTTATTCTTCTGCTGTCGGCGCAGGCGAGTTCGTTTCTGAAATCCTTGATGAGGATGAAGCTCAGGCGCTGAGAATTCACGGCGGCGACAAGGGTGAGTTCGGCGCAACAACAGGCAGACCCCGCCGCGTTGGCTGGTTTGACTGCGTTGCAACACGTTACGGCGTTGAGTGCCAGGGCGCAACCCAGGTAGTAATGACAGCGCTTGACTGCCTGTCTTATCTTGAGGAAATCAAAGTTTGTGTCGGCTATGAATACGACGGAAAAGTTATTAAGGATTTCCCCACAACAACTATACTTAAAAAGTGCAAGCCCGTGCTTAAAACTCTTAAAGGCTGGCACTGCGATATCAAGGGCATTCGCAATTACGACGAACTGCCTCAGGAAACAAAGGATTACGTGGAATTCATCGAAAAAGAGATCGGCCACAAGATAACCATGGTTTCCAACGGCCCTGAAAGAGAGGCTATTATTTACAGAGCATAATCTGTCAGAGAGGATATTGTATGGAAAAAATACTTGTGCTTGATTTCGGCGGTCAGTATAATCAGCTGATTGCCCGCCGTGTAAGAGACGAAGGCGTTTATGCGGAGATTTTGCCTTATACCGTTTCCCTGGATGAAATAAAAGCCGGAAATTATAAAGGCATTATCTTTACAGGCGGACCGAATTCCGTTTACGACGAGAAATCGCCCCATTATACTCCCGAGGTGCTGGAACTGGGCGTTCCCGTTTTGGGAATTTGCTACGGCTGCCAGCTCATGGCTTGGATGCTGGGCGGCAGAGTAGAGACTGCTCCCGTTTCCGAATACGGCAAAATATCTCTCACCGCTGCGCTCGGCGCTCTTTTTGAAGACGTGCCGGAAACTTCAACCGTTTGGATGAGCCATACCGACTATATTGCAGAGGCTCCCGAGGGATTTGAGGTTACCGCTAAAACAGCCGACTGCCCCTGCGCCGCAATGGAAAATAAAGAAAAGCGGCTTTATGCGGTGCAGTTCCATCCGGAAGTTACCCATACCGAATACGGCAAAAATATTCTCCACAATTTCCTGTTTTCCGTTTGCGAATGTGCAGGCGACTGGAGAATGGATAATTTTATTGAAAAGACAGTTGCTGAGCTTCGCGAAAAAATCGGCGATAAAAACGTTATTCTCGGCCTTTCCGGCGGCGTTGATTCCTCAGTTGCCGCAGGTCTTCTCTCCCGTGCCGTGGGCAAACAGCTTACCTGCGTGTTTGTTGACCAGGGTCTTATGAGAAAAGACGAAGGCGATATCGTTGAAAAAACTTTTACTTCCCTTTTTGATATGAATTTTGTCCGCGTCAACTGCCAGGAAAGATTTCTTACCGCGCTTAAAGGCGTAACCGACCCGGAGCAGAAGAGAAAGATTATCGGCACAGAGTTTTTCAACGTTTTCTGGGACGAAATTCGTAAGCAGGATTCCCTCGGCTACTTTGCCCAGGGCACAATTTATCCCGACTGTATCGAATCCGGTAAGGGCGATGCAGATACCATCAAAACCCACCATAATAAGGTTAAAATGCCCGACGATGTTGAGTTCCTCGGCCTTATCGAGCCGCTTTGCGATTTGTTCAAAGACGAGGTGCGCAGAGTCGGCGAAATGTTGGGAATTCCAAAGGAACTTGTATGGCGCCAGCCGTTCCCCGGCCCCGGACTGGGCGTTAGAATTCTTGGCGAAATCACTGCGGATAAAGTTAAGGTTCTCCAGGAGGCAGACTGGGTTCTGCGCGACGAAATGGCAAAGAACGGCTACGAAAAAGAGATGGCGCAGTTCTTCTGCGTTCTTCCCTGCGTAAAGACCGTCGGCGTAATGGGCGACCACCGCACATATGACCACCTTGTTGTTATCCGCGCCGTAACTACGGACGATTTCATGACGGCAGACTGGGCGCGTATCCCTTATGATATTCTGGCAACCGTCAGCAACCGCATAACCAACGAAGTAGAGCACGTAAACCGCGTCGCCTACGACATAACCTCCAAACCCCCCGGCACCGTGGAGTGGGAATGATAAACAAAACCCCCGAAGCCCTGATAAATACAGGGCTTTCGGGGTTCTTTTTTGTCCGTGAGTACATTTTGAGTACATTTATTTTAATTATTATATCTAATATATCTAAATCCTAATATTCAATTGGTTCGTCCAATGTATAATTGTTTCCGTTATAGACCAACGGGATAATTTGTGGCTTGTGTTCAAAGTTAGAAGATAAAATTTTTACAGAAGGAATAATGGCTTCGTCAAAATTATTCCCTAATATAATTTTTTCAAGTGCTCCGTCAATAAATAGATAGTTTTGAGAAGTGCCTGTATTTTGTGGCTTAATAACAAGTCTGAATTCATTTTCAGTTTGCCAGTCGATGTGCTTTGAAAAGTAATATAGTTCAAAATATTCATTGATTTTTAATGATGCTATTTCTTCTATTGTCTTTGTTTGTAATTCGCTTGATAACATCGTTTCTGCATATGGATGATTATATTCGTAGGTTAACTGATTTCCATATGAAACATTTCCTGAAAAATGCTGGATATTTTCATATTGATTATTAAAATTTTCTATTATATTTTCTTTATTGAATGCCAAGCATACGCCAGTACTATTATTTGCATATTGAGCCCACATTCTAGGCTTTTTGTATCCTTTTCCCAAACACATATCAACAATTAGTGGGACGTTGCCATCTTGAGAAAAACAAATTGTCTTGACATTTTTTATGATTTCTTTTGAAAGTTTTAATGAATAATCAATGTTTTTCCCAATATTTTCTTCCAATTTTCCGTCATCATCAATTGCTTTTAACAAGTGATATTTGTTTTCTTCAGGGTCATTAGAAATGTTGATTGAAGAAAATAACAATTGCTTTTGAGGTAGGATATACTTAACTAATGTTTCTGTACTAGTATAATGGTAAATATATTTACTTGTATCTTCAAAATAATCCATAATTTAAACACCGATTATATAATATCACATTTATTGTCATAAAAAAATAGTTTATATTAATTACTCAACGTATATGAATCAAAATGCCTTTAGTAACAAAAAGCGAATAATTGAAAAGTTTGTAATTATATGGTATAATAATCACTGCTTTTACAATGCGACAAATTGAATTGGGGATTTAATTAATGGAATCAAAAGATATTGAACAAATGAAATATATTAAAGATGCTATTGATAAAATTAAAAAGTTACAAGACCAAATAGAAAATCCTTCACGTGATGAAATGATAAAAGTATTATGCGAAGCAAAATCAATTGCTCCATTAGAAATCATGGAAAAAGAATTGATGCAGGGTGACACACGACTTATGACATGGGATCAGTTTTCTTATTCAGATTTGTATAGAAAGTTGGAACAATATCAAATTGGACTAAGGGCATACTGCATCTCTAAGATAGGAAAATATGCATTTGAAAAGTTGATGAATGGTCAGGAGAATAAATAATCATGAATAAAAGATATGCCGACTTCTTGAATGAAATTACACCTAATGAGTTATATGACCGGTTAATTAAGTATGGGCTTTTTCTTATTTGATTTCTTGTTCCAAATTAAGAAACTCTTCAGTATTGAAAAAATCAATGAGGGATATTTCGAAACCATCACATATTTTTTTAATTGTGACTATTCCAGGATTTTTGCTTTCTCCGTTAAGAATGCTTTTGATAGTTGATTGTGAAATGCCCGACATATAACTTAAGGCATTTGGAGTAATTCCTCTTTCTTTGCACAACTCGTATATTCTCTTAACTACTAAGTCGCAAACACCCATAGGCGCACCTCACCATAATTTATATTATGATGATATATCACTAACATGCGCCTTGTTAGTGATATATAACTAACGATATCTTGAAAATTCAACTTGTTTAATGTATAATATAAATCAAGTAGTGATAAATCACTAACAGTGGAGATGGAAATGAAAAGAATCAGTATTATTATAATTTCGATATTTGTTATGTTGGCTTTGTTTTCGTCATGTTCAGAAAAAGATGCCGCTGTTATTACCACACAAAAACAGAGTACATCTTCAGTGTCTGAAACTATATCTGTAAAGCCAAAAAGCACAACTGATAATCATGTTGAAACAAAACCGAAAACTACAGCAACTACTTCAACGACAGCGGTCTCAAAAGCTGTTACAACATACAATTCACCAAGTACTACAAAGAGACATACAACCACAACTCAAAAATCACAGAGCAAAGCAAGAAGCACATCTGAAAGAAAAACAACCTCACCTAAATCTCATTGTACTAATAACAATAATCACAGCATTGCTTGTGGTAACATGGGAAGATGGTTTAGCAGTAGAAGCGATGTCGAAAAATATTGGGAACAGGTTGATGCAAAGTATTTTTCTCAATATGAAAAAGGAGAAATAACATGGGACGAATACGTAAGCAAAAGTCCTGCAGGCTATGAAGCATGGTCTTGCTCATATTGCGGAAAATGGACAGGTAATTTTACATATTAAGAGATGAATAAAACTTGATATTATTAAATTTATCTAGCAAAAAATAAATGCAATTTTAATTTGCATAACAAGTGCTACTGTCACAACACCCTGAAAAGCGTATGGATATGCGCTTTTCAGGGTGCTTTTTTGTTTTTGTGTACATTTTGGTATGTTTTTTAGTTCCCTATTTAGCTGAGACTGGTAGTTATTCTCCGTGGGTGTTTTGGTAGGCTTTTTTTATATCCTCAGGCATATTGTCGCTGGGCAGATCTTTTAAATTGGCCTCGCCGTTATCCTTGATTGCTTGTTCATAGTACCAGCATTTGAACTTCAGCATATCCAGCACTTTAGAAAGTTTTTCTATTTCAGCCTCAACATTTTCTTTCTGCCTGACAAACAGATTGCGGCGGTTTTCGTATGTTTTCGGTCCTTTCTTGCACCACTCCATAAACTGCTTGATGTCCTTTATCTCCAGCCCAGATTTTTTTAGGCACTGGATTACCCTTAGTGCTTCTATTTCCTTATCGGAAAATCTGCGTATCCCAGATGAGCGCTCCATATCGGGAAAAAGTCCCTGCTTGTCGTAGTAGCGCAAAGTTGATATTGGCAATCCGAACATTTCAGAAACCTGTCCTATTGAATACATTTTTATTCTCCTCGAAAAATTTTAATTTAACCCTTGACCTAAAGTTAGGTTTATGTATTATAGTAAATATAGCAGAAAAATAATTTTCGGTCAATATTTATTATCAGGAGGCAATATATAATGGAAAAATTAAAGCTTACAGAAGAATGGGATAAAACTTTTCAGAAAAGCGAAAAGGTTAATCACAAGAAAGTAACTTTTTACAACCGTTACGGTATTACTCTCGCGGCAGATATGTATGTTCCGAAAAATTATCAGGGAAAACTCAGCGCAATCGCCGTAAGCGGTCCTTTCGGTGCAGTTAAAGAGCAGTCGGCAGGTCTTTATGCCCAGACACTTGCAGAAAGAGGATTTCTTACCATCGCTTTTGATCCGTCATATACAGGCGAGAGCGGCGGCACACCTAGATATGTTGCTTCCCCCGACATAAATACTGAGGATTTCTGCGCCGCAGTTGATTTCCTTTCGGTTCAGGACAATGTAGACCCTGAAAAGATAGGTATTCTGGGAATATGCGGCTGGGGCGGAATGGCAATCAACGCCGCTGCTAATGATACGAGAATAAAAGCTACTGTAGCCTCAACGATGTATGATATGACAAGGGTAAACGCTAACGGCTATTTTGATAGTGAAGACAGCGAAGAAGCCAGATACAACAAGAAAAAAGCGCTTTGCGCTCAGCGTACTAAGGATTATAAAAACGGAACTTACGCCCTTGCCGGTGGAGTGGTTGATCCTTTGCCCGATGACTCACCCCAGTTTGTAAAAGACTATTACGCTTATTACAAAACCGAAAGAGGATATCATACCCGTTCTCTTAATTCAAACAACGGCTGGAACGTTACATCGTCTATTTCATTTATGAATATGCCTATTCTTCAGTACAGCGATGAGATACGAAGTGCGGTTTTAGTTATCCACGGCGACAAGGCGCACTCCTGTTATTTCAGCAAGGACGCTTTTAAAAAGCTCAAGGGCGACAACAAGGAACTTATGCTTATTGAGGGCGCCAGCCATACAGACCTTTATGACCAGACGGATATTATTCCATTTGACAAAATAACAGAATTTTATAGGAAGTATTTATAATGAGCATTGTTGTAAATCTATATTATACAGGTGAAAACGGTAGCGCAAGGAAATTTGCTGAAGAAATGGAAAGCAGTAAAACTGCAGATATGATTCGCAGTGCTGAGGGAAACCTAAGATATGAATATTTTGTGCCTCTTAACGACCCGGAAACAGTTTTGCTGATTGACGAATGGAAAGACCAGGATTCACTGGATATCCACCATAAATCATCTGCAATGGAGAGAATAGCCGAACTTAGAGAGAAATATGATCTTCATATGAGGGCAGAAAGATATGTTTCAGATGATGGCGGAGTTCCTGACAAGGACAAAGCGTATATAAGAACGTAGTTAAAATAAAAGCACCGGTTTTTGAACAAGACCGTGAAAAACGGACAATAGAAAAAAAGCACCTCCTATGGTAG
>OGQS01001134.1_pt1 | contig 15669 bp, 21 predicted proteins | sample 1553331 | NCBI WGS metagenome assembly OGQS01 (sample SAMEA2580012, study PRJEB22360) | human gut metagenome | biome: human gut; feature: human-associated habitat; material: faeces | place: Denmark | collected 2008/2010
CAATGCCGTTCCACAAATTTTGAAAAAATTGCTTTATATTTTGCACAAAATTGTCCACAAATTCACGGAAAGCACCGCAATTATCATAGAGAAGTTTAAAAGCCCCGGCAAACGGGTTTACAATCAATAATAAAAGGGCCTGCCAGTTGATTTTTATGAAATTTATAAAACCGTTAAAGGCGTTGGGTATCGTAACGGTAAAAAAGTCCGCTATTGCACCGAAAACTTTTGACGCCGCTTCTTTTACTGCTTCCCATACCGCTATTACTTTGTTTCTAAAATCTTCGTTGGTTGCAAAAAGCGTCACTAATGCGGCTACCAGTGCGGCCACCACCGTTATAACAATGCCTATCGGATTGGCGGCCATTACTGTATTTAGAATTTTCTGTGCTATGGTTACGCCCTCGGTTGTTGCTTTCCATACTTTTATTGCCGCCACTAACCCTTGTATCATAGTTACCACATTCCACGCCAACATTCCGGCGGCAATTCCGGCAATAATAGAAATAATTTGTGTCCCGTTCCTCGACATAAAAGAAATAAAATCTTTTACCTTGCTCACTACCGCAAGCACAAGTGTTTTAACTTCCGGTATCTTTCCTTTTACTTCTTTGATTACGTCACTTATTACGGGCTTTAATTCCTCGCCTATCGGCTTTACAAGGTCCGTTTTGAGGTTTCTGCCTAACTCTTCAATCTGATTTCCCAGGTCGTTGTATTTATTCTCATTTATCGTTCCCAGTGCGTCATTGGTTGCCGATATTTCCCCTTGTGTGTCCACTAAGGCACGTATGGCGTCCTCTCCCAAATCTTCCCACTTGGTCCCGTACATTGCCACGCCCAAAAGGTTTCTTTGTACTTCGTCATCACATGAGAAAAGGGCTTCATTTACGGTTTTAAATGCTTCTTTTGCCCCCTCTCCGCCTTGTGCAAACTTTGTTTTTAAATCGTCCACATTAAGGCCCAACTGTTTAAATGCTTCGTCTGATGTTCCGTCTTTTGCTCTGATACCAAACTCTTTCACGGCGTCATTCAAATAGTCTATCTGAAAAGTGCCGTTTTTGGCTCCGTTGGCTATCATGTTAAATGCTTCCTCTGCTGACAATCCCATGTCTGCATAGTAAACGGAATATTCCGCCAACTGGTCCGCCAAATCTCCGTTTTGGTTCAATCCTTTTTGTGCCCCCTGGGCTAAAAGGTTGTACGCTTCCTCTGATGATATGCCGAATTGTTTCATCATGGCGTTTACGCCCCTAATGCTTTCGTTCACATCAATATCAAAGGTATCACGCATTAAAATAGCGTTTTCCGTTGTGTTTTTCAGTTCTTCCCCGGTCTGTCCGGTCTGCTGCTTAACTGCGGACATTGCTAATGCAATGTCGTTAATATCCTCGCCAAAATTATCTTTATAAATGCTCAAAAGGGTTTCTTCCAACCCCTCAACTTCTGTGTCTGCCGCCCCCGTTTGCGTAATAACGGTATTTAAAGCCTTGTCGCAATCTGTTTCAAATTTCGTGGCATATGTAGCGGCGGCAACAAAACCGGCCCCCATGGCTTTGGCTGCCGTTTCTGCTTTTCCGGCCAAATCGCCCAGGGTTTCTTTAAAATCCCCGGCCTTTTCCTCTGCTTCTTTCAGTTCTTCGCCGGAAAGTTTGGAAGATTTCCCTAACTCTTCAATGGCCGTGTCTGTCTGCCTGGCCGCTTCCTCTAAATTTGCAAGTTCTACTTCTGTTCTTCCCAGTTCTCTTTTTAAGGCTTTGTACTGCTCTTCTGAAACCTCGCCTTTTTTAAATTGCTCCTGCACCTGGCTTTCTGCATTTTTCAGAATATCCAGTTTTTCCTTGGTTTCAGAAATAGCGTCCGTCAAAAGGGCCTGCTTTTGTGCCAACATTTCCGTGTTGGTTGGGTCGATTTTTAAAAGTTTGTTTACTTCCCTAAGTTCAACTTGCGTTCCCTTTACCTTTTTATCAACGCTTCCCAGGGCCTTGTCCAGTTTTGTAGTATCGCCGCCAATCTCAATAGTAATTCCTCTGATTTTGCTATTTGCCACTTCTTAACCCCCTTTCTTTCTAAAATTCTCCCGCAATCCCTCACGGTCCGGCTTTGTCTGCTCCATTCTCCAACAATTTCTAAGGTATTCTCGTCCCTCGTCCGTCTTTGAATTTTCAAAAATCATTGCTTCACGCATGAAAAACAAATACACATCTATTTCCATTTCCTGGACTTCGTATATGTCGATATGGCAATAATCCATTACCAGTTTTTCCGGGCGTGTAGATAGCGTATAGGGTATATCGTCCCCTTTATCCTGGCGTGGATAAAAGGGCATGATTAGTTTGGGTTCTGTTTTAACTCATTCACAAATTCCATGTAGGCGTTAAGAATGGCGGTACACTCTTCAATGTCATAGTCCGCCACGTCCTCTTCCGTTACCGGAACCTTGCCCATATTGTTGTTTAATACTGCTGCCACAAGGCGGTAAATTGCTTCCGTGTCCTCTGCGGTAGCGTTGTCCTCGTCCATGTCCGGTATTTCCTTAATTGCTTCAAAAACTTTCTTCTGCGGCATACGGACCACAATTTTCTTTCCTTTTTCCACCACATTGCCGTTTTCGTCCACCTTGTCCTTTAAAGTAAAAGGGCAAAACGTCCTTTTTAACTTGTTACAATTAAATTCCTTTACTGCCATGGTCTTTTTCTCCTTTCAAAATAAGCGGCCTGGGTTCCGCTCCCTGGCCGCTCTTACTGTCCTTACTCTCCGCTTGCGGCGGTAACGTCCATTTCTTCCTGGTAGGTAATCAATGTGCCCTCTTTGTCCATGGGCTGGGCTTTAAACTCTGCGTCAATGACCGTTTCGCTATCTTTTGCAAAGGCAATCGTAAATCCGGCCTGGTTGTTTCCCACAATGGTTACTCTTATATCTCCGTCCACGTTATCCTTATGGACAAAGTGAATAACATAACGCTTTCCGTCCGCATTTCCTACGCCGCCAATCTTGACAGTGCGGATTTTCTTTTGTGCGTCCTCGGTCACTCTTGCGGTCTGACATAACTTTTTCAATGTCTCTCCGCACCACGTCATAATACCGGATTTAAAGGTTGCTTCCTCTTCCGTAAGGATAACCTTGGAAACTTTGCCCATATCGTCCTTGGCTTCGTAAAAAGAGGGTGCATACTCGATTTCTGCACCGCCTTTGATATGGCCCAGGCGGTTTTCCTCGGTTTCCAATACTTCGTTGCTCGGCAACGCCGCATTTGTTCCCGTAAACTCGGTACAATACAAATCGCCGGAACCCAAAACAATGCTTTCTTTGTTCATGCTCTGTTTACTCCTTTCGTTTTTGTCAATAATCCCCGGACTTCATACGCCGTTTGGAAACATTCCTCGTCCGGGATAGGTGCCACCAATACGTCATATTCCACGTCCGGCAACACTTCCGTTTCAAATGCTTTTGCCAGGTCCACACGTTCCTGGTTGTCCTGCTGCGTATAAAGTTCAAAGTCAACGTCCTGGGCTTTTAGGTTGTTAAACCCGTCCGCCCCTCTTCCCGTCTCATGTGAAGATAACCAAACCATGTATGGAAGTTCCGGCACCGGGTCGTCCAGTGTTCCCTCAAACTGATTTTTAGTTATTGGCACACCGTATTTTTTTGAAAATGCTTTTGCCCTCTCCACCAAAATGCTTACATTTACGGTCATGTTATCCCCTCACTTTCTGACGGATTTTTGAAACGGCCAAATCTCCCAGGGTTTCGTTTACTGGTGCAATGTGTTCAAACGCCTTTACATTTCCTACTTTCCTGCCGCCCTTGCGTAACTGGTGCCCTTTTTCCAGTAAATGGGTCAACTGATAGTGTTTTTTGTTGTAGACACTGTACCCATTCAATCCGGTAATAACGCTTGTCCTGCTGCTCCTTTGGTCGTGCGTCCAGTCCTTGGTATATTTTCCCGTTCTTTCCCGGTAAGGGCCGCCCCGTCTCAAACTTTCGGCGGCTGCCGTTTCTTCCAGGCTTTCATTTACCGCACGTCTTAATTCCCCATTGCTCCAATTTTCCAGTTCGTTCTTTATGGCTTCGTCTAACCCGTCAATGTCCGTTCTCAACTTTTTCCTATCCTTTCCCCGGCATAAAGTTCAACCTTTCCGGTGTTCTTCGGTCCATACGTCCGGTAGATTGCCATTTTCCTGCCGTCCACCATAACTTCCGTCTGACCCTCATACTCAAATCCCCATACTTCAATCATCATGGACGCTTTATAATCTTTTTGCCCGGCCGCCGTAAACTCGTCACGGCCTACCGGGTTGATTTCTGCAAATACCTCTTTTTCCAGGTATTCCGTTTGATTTTTTTTAACTAACAGTGTCACTATTGCTTCTATGGTAGCCGCCCCCTTTGATTTTCGTACAAATCATGTCATACGCCGCCATTAACTCGCCGTGGTTCTCCGGGTTTCCAAAATTGGCCTTTGCATACACCAGGGCGGCTTCAATAATCAACGGGTCTGTGATGTTTTCCGGGTCCAGGTAGGAAGAATGTACGCCGATACGTTTAAGGTCTGCCAGTGCAACATTTATAAGCTGCTCCACATCTTCGTCCAGGGTATCGGCGGACATTTTACGCAACCTCAACTTGGCTTTCGCTATCAGTTCAGTTTTATTCATTGTCCGCCGCCTTTCTCATGCCGTCCTTACGCCTGTGCGTTCTTCACACGGATAAAGCCGTTTTTCGCCACCACGTTGCCGCCCATGAATACGCAAGCCTTATAGGCAATCTGTCCCTGCTTGAATTTGTATTCTGTGGATTTCTGTGCGTCAATGTCGGAAAAGATTGCAACCTCGTAATTGCTCAACGGGCCGTATGCCATGCAATAGGCTCCTGCGGTGCCGCCAACCTCTCCGCAAGCGGAATTGATTATATAAGGCACCTCGTCAATGGTTCCCGTGTTGCCATGGTTCACAATGGTGTAGACTTTACGCCCCTGCTTATCCCTCAACTTTGCAAACTTTTTAAGGTCTTTCTTGTTGAGGATTAACACGGCAATGTCTTCCACATCTTCGTCCCCACCGAAAGAGTAAATAATCTCGTCCAGGGTATCGTCTGCAATGGCGGTAATCGTTGTAATGTCCGTATTGCGGTCAATAATATCGTCCGCCGCCTTTGCCGGGTTGAAGAAAATACCACGGAATTTTCCGGTTCCGCCGGGTCCTACCAAAATCTGACGGGAAGCGTAACGCTTAATTGCACGGGTCACGCTCTCTTCCACCACTCCGTCATAATCGGCGTCTGTCAATTTCTGCATTTCTTCCGGTTCCTCTGCGTATGCCGTGATTTTCTCACGTACAATGTCGGAATAACCAAATTCCGGTTCAGACGTGTTGTAATCTGCGTTTTCTGCGGTGCTTCCTGCTCCGTCCCCGTAGGACTTCACAAAGGGGCGCTGATAGCTTTCACCGCCCACCAGGGGAACGGTCTTTACCCTGTCAATGAGGGAAGATACATTGTTGAACGTGGGGGAAATGTCCGGGCTTGTGTGCTTCGGCATTACTACGCCCGTGGCCGTTGTAAGGGGGTTCTTAATCCCGGCCAGTGCCTTGCCCTTAAAAAACGCCTTTTTTCCGTCCTTTAAGGTCTTGCCCCTCTTCGCTCTCTCCTGGTCCTGCGGCTCTTCGCTGCCCTCTCCTGCTCCGTCTCCCTCGTCCGGGTCTGCGGCTCCTGCTGCCTTTGCGGCGGCCACCAGTTCTTCCCGGCCTTTGATTTCGTCCAAAATCTCACCTATGGTCCTTGCTTCGTCCATGGCGTCCGTCAACTCCTGGCCGGAAAGTGCCTGTGCGTTCTTTCCCAGTTCGGCCAGTCTGTTTTTAAGGTCCTTTTTGGACATTTTCAGTAATTCTTCTCTTGTCATGTCTCTAATCTCCTTTCATATCTTCTTACTGGCCCATGTGTGCCATAGTAAGTTCAATAATTTTGTTTAGCTTCTCCCGGTCCTGCTGCCCTGCGTGGGCTTCCCCGGAAAGAAGTTTCTGCGGTACATTGTGGCAATAAAACTTTGTGTATTCCTGGACGGCTGCGGCTATGGTGTTTTCCTCGCCTACCTTTACCCGGAAATACTGGGCGGCCTGGGTGCCATTTAACCAGGTTTCCGCTTCCATGAGTTCTTTTATCGTCTCAATGGTTACGCCCTCGGCCAAATGTTCTTCATAAATCGCCCAAATCCCGCTTTCCACGGCGTCCAGGGTGTCCGCCATTTTCCGCAACTCCGTGGCGTTCCCGTCACAAACCGCCCACGGCTTATGTATCATCAAATAGGCGTTGGACGGGATTGTTGGCATATCACTGTCCGCAAATGCGATTACGGAAGCAATGGACCCGGCCAGGGCGTCAACGCACACTGTTTTCTTTCCCGTGTAGCGTTTCAGCATATTGTAAATGGCTATTCCGGCAAATACGGAACCGCCGCCGGAATTGATGTAAATATTCAAATCTTTTCCCCCGGCTTCAGCCAGGAAATTCTTGATTGCTTCCGGGTACTGGTCCTCTTCCTGCCAGGCTCCCCACCAATCGCTTACAATGTCCCCGTAAAAATAAAGGTCCACGCTTGTGTCCGTTGCGTTCTTAAACTCGTAAAACTTCCCAACCGTGGCCTTTGCCGGGTCTTTGCAAAGTTTCAAAATGCTTGGTGCTTTCGGCATATCCTTAACCCCCTTTCATAGTCTGAAAATAGGCACGTGCGGCGGCTTCCATTGCCCTGCGTTGTTTGTCCTGCTGCGTCCCTGGGTCCGGCGGTGGGTTATTGCTTCCGCTTCCCTGCCCTACTTGGTAAAGGCTTTGGTCCCCGGCTTTCACGTAGTTGAGTGATACCATTCTCACGTCCCCGTCATCTACCGGACCGTAATACATAAGTGCCCGGTATTCGTTTATCGTCATGGCCCCACGGTCAAACATATTTCCGCCGATTGTGTCACGTGTCTGTAATGTGGCATACTGCAAAAGGTTGGCCGTAAACTCTATCTTGTTTCCGTACCCTATTTCCCTTGGTGTCAAAAGTTTAAAAGTAAACTCATAACTTAACTGGATAGCGATAGGCTCAATCACGTTTTCATAAAAACTAATCCATTCCTGGTCTGAAAGGGTGGAAGTCAATACCTTTTCATTTACTCCGTAATAGCGGTACACGTTATCACGTAGGAATGTAATTTGATTTACTGGCACGTTTGGCGTGCGTTGTGCAATCTCTTTAAATTCCACCGTACTGTCTATTGCGGCAATGCCCCCGGCGTTTTCCGCTCCCATATAGGCGTCCTGGAAGTCCTTTGCAATCTGTTTTAGTTCTTTGTCATCTGCCAGGTTGTTGTATTTCAGATACCCGGCCAATGAATTGGAGCGGTTTACAATGTTCTTTACGATTTCCCCGGACGTTTCCACAAGGTCCAGGCTCCGCTTTAACTCAATATCCGGGGAAGTCCCCAAAAACCGTTTTTTGTTATACCTTGCCTTTATGTGTATGACATTCTGATAAGGCACCGTATAGGTTTCCCCGTCATAATCCCACCGGAAGCGGAAAAGGATATGGTGCTTGTCATCTTCAAAAATGCGGAAACTCTTTGTAGTGATTGGTTGTATGCTCTGTACCCTTGTAAAATCCTCGTTGTAGAAAATCACGGAAAAGGAATTGGAAGTATAAACCAGGTCCGCCGCAATTCTGTAAAGAAAGTCATACGTTGACATTTCCGGGCATGGCCGCAATGTCAAAATCCGGGCCAGGTAATCGTTTTTTATCGTCATTCCCTTTTCGTCCTTTCGGACAACCTGGGGCTGTAACTTTCCTACGTTCTTGGCTATGGCGTCCGCAATGGCTCCCACAATATCATTGTCCCGTAAGGTTCCTGTTGGCACATACTCCCCACGGCTCAATAAAAGCGGTCTGTATTTTGCCTTAAAGGCTCCGAATACGTTTGCTATAATTCCCGTATCATTACCCCCTTTCCTCAAAAAATAAGCCCATGGAACACGTCCATGGACCTATTGTAAAATTATTCGTGTTGAAATTCTGACCCACTTTAAAGCCCTGCTGCCGGGCGGCCATTTACGCCGCTTCATTCAAAAGTTTTTTGCCTATCTCACTATGGTATTTTGATACCATTGTCATAGCGTCAAAGACGGAAACGGCCCCGTCTATTCTCATACGCTTTTCAATCTTCACGGGCTTCATGCGGCTATCATTCATATTGATTTCCACGGCCACGTTAAGAAGATGTGACGCCAAAAGGGTGTTGTCCCCCAGGTTATACTTTCCGTCCTTTAAATCCCCCTCAAACTGGTGTAGGATTGGCGTTAAGTTTGTGCCCTGGTAAACGTCATCTGTTTGGAACCCGGCCATTTTTAGGTCATCTACCAAATACCCGGCACTGTAACGGTCATAGCCGATTTTTAACGGGCGGATTTTGTAAACCTTAACCAGTTCTATGAACCAGTTATACACGTCTTTATAATCCACCTGGTTTTCCCCGGATATTTGCAAAAATCCTTTTTCTTTGTATATGTTGTACGGCGTGTTATCCTCATTCACGGCCACTTCATACCGCTTCTTGGGCATATAGAATTTTGTAATCACATTCCATTTTCCATTCTTCCAAATAACGATTGACGCCGCCGTTAAGTCCGTTGTCCTGGAAAGGTCTATGCCGCCAACGCAATAGCACCCCCGGAATTGCTCCAGGGTAAGGCGTAAGTCCTCGTTTACCGCTTTCATAACGTCCCAGTAATCCAACCACGCCACACTGGAATTTTGCTTGATGTTGCAATACTTTGTAAGAAACTCCACTTTCTTTGAAAGGGACGCTTTTGCAATCTCTATCTGCTCTATGTAAAATTCCTCTGACACGGACACGCCCAGGTTCGGATTGCTCTTTTTTAATTCCTCTAAATCGTCCCAGGCTTCGATATTGTCAATCATGTAGAGGAACGGCAATATTCTTGTTTCCTTGGAATTGCCCTTTAAGAATGATGTTGAACGCCGCATGAGTTCATCATAAATACCGTCATTGATATATCCGGCGGTTGATATGGATAAAATAAGCGGCTGCTTTCTCGCCCCCAGTGCGGAAGTCATAACCTCATACTGCTTTAGTCCCTGGTCCCCCTGCCATGCTTCCATTTCGTCATTGACAACCATTTGAGGGTTGAAACCGTCCGACTTTTTGGAATTAAAGGCTATCTTTTTCACACTGGTATTAAATTCTTTGATATAAATATCGCTGCGGCGTTTCTTGGTTATGCTGTCCAGTTCGTCATCTGCTTGGACAATCTGATAAAAGGCGTCATACACAAGGTCCGCCTGGTCCAGTTTCGGGGCAAGGAAATAAACCTTTGCCCCATACTCGCCGTCTATATATGCCATGTATGCCGCAATAGCGGCGGCAAACAATGTTTTACCGTTCTTACGTGCTACAACTATGAAAACTTCCCGGAATTGTCTATAACCGGTCCGCTTGTCCATTATGCCAAAAATGGCTGAAACTATGGCCTTTTGCCATAATTCAAGTTTTAATAAATCGTTTCGTCCCTCTGAATGATGACAAAAGTTTTCTATGAAGTTTATAGCCTTATTGGCCTTTTCCTCGTCAAAATCCCATTTGCCACTTTTTAAACCATTCACAAGGATTTCGTAAATGGTCTTTATCCACTTTCCTACTGTTACGGTGCCGTCCTGTATGGCTTCCCAATACTGGAAAATGTAATTGTTATCCATTCCGCAATGCTGCCAGTCTGCTTATATTTTTCTTTTCTTTCGGCGGCAAATACTCAATAAGCGTGTGAATAATTGCCGTATATTGGCGTGAATATTTCTCGTAAATCGTGGCTGACGGGTGGGCTTTTACAAATTTCTGTGAAGCGTTTACCGTTTCCGTTGTAAGCCCCTCTTTTTTCAATTCTTCTTTCGCCTGGAAGCAAGCCACTTTTAAAAATGCGGCTTCCTCAACAAGCGAATTTACAAGGCTTTTCTTGTCCTCGTCATCTATTCCGGCAAACATGGGCGTAAGAAATTCTATCTCTTTCTTTATCCTCGCATTTGTAAGTTTATTTGTTCTTTTTTTCGCTTTCTTCTCGTTACTTTTTGTTTCTTCTGCCATATTTTGACCCCCCTCATATGCGTGCGACCCTGCGGAGTTTTTTTGAAGTATCTCCCTCGGTTCTTGTGGGGGCGTCCAAAATCAACCCACCGGGGGGAGTGGTTCGCCGCTCTTCTCCTTTTGGTGGTAATAATTTTCCGTCACTGTCAAACCGATAACGATTGTTAGGCTTTGCCTTATGCTCTTTGTTATGGCAATCCTCACAAAGATATTCCAGGTTGTCCAGGCTAAGGGTCACGCCTGGGTTGTGGATATTCTCCGGCGTAATGTAATCCTTGTGGTGGACAATCACACCGGGACGATAAAGCCCGGCGGCTCTGCACCGCTCACACAACCCATTGGCCCGTTTAATAACTGTCTGCCTGGCTCTCTTCCATGCTGCTGACTTGTAGAAGTCCTTTGCATATTCTTTCATCTGCTGCCACCGTCCTTTCCCTCATGCTGATAGGCTCATGGGTAAACCTTACCCACAAGCCTATGTTAATATAAAACGCTCTGACATTCTGACCCACTTACTTTGTGTCCTGCTGCCGCCTGGCTATTTCCCCCACAATGGGGATAAACTGAAACGTCCACGCTTCATCATGGATTGAAATAATATTGCCGTCCTCGTTGATTGCCAGTACATCAATAAACTTCGGTTTTAAAACTATGTCCCTTTTATCCCATTCCACATTCTCCGGCATATGCACTTCCATGAGTGCTATTGCATTAAATACCTTATCCCCATGCACTACTTTAAATCTGCTTAAATCAATTCCCATTCCCATGTTCCTGCCCTTTCTGCTCCGGTAGCATATCCATGGCGGACGCTACCCGTTTAATAAATTCCTGGCGGTATTCATAGAATTGGCGGCGGCCACATAAGGCGTCTGCTATGTACTCATAAGGCATATTATAAACAATGCTCTTATAAATCTTCTCCTGCATTTGCCGCCGTACCCGGACGCTTTCAATCTTCCCACACGTACCACGCAAGGCATTGTCTACAACCTGGGCGGCCTGCAAATCAAAGGCACTTGCCTGGCCGTTCTTTATTCTCTTTTTTCTCTTCTCATTGCCTTGTATGATACTACGGGCTATTGCTTTAATATCGGCGTCCAGTTTTACCAATCCTCTGCCCCCCCCCCGTTACTCTTCATAGATTTTCTTGGAAGTCTCTGACCTCTCCACTTTTATGCTTTCTTTTGCCATTTTGGAAACCTTTGCTTTTACGCCCTGGCCTACGTCAATGGTTATTCCTTTCATGTGCTTTGCTTCTATGGCGTCAACCACGTTAAGCATGACCGTAACCACGTCCTGGTCTATGGGTCTTTCTGCGGTGCTTCCGAAAAGTTCCGTTATGCGGCTCTTTGCTTTTTGGACCCGCTCTTTGCTTTCTGCGTACTTCTTGGCGGCGTCACACTCACACTTGCACGTTACGGCTTCGTCCACATCTTCCTGGCTCCACCCGGTCAATGTATGAACCATTCCGGCCTGGCCGCAAAAACGGCAATATCCCGTTTGGCTCTCCACTCCGTCCGGCATTTCCCGGCCCTCTTCCTGCTCCATTTCCCTTAAATCCTCTTCCGGTATCTCATGGCCGCCGTCTGTCCGTTTTTTTGTCATGACTTAATCTCCTTTCTTCTCCGCCCGTTTATAGGCTTCCATGGCAACGGTAAACCCCGCCGCCGATTGTTTAACCGTCAACTGCTGCCCCTTTACCAAAAGGGCCAGGTTTTGGTTTATGGTTTCTAAGGTTTCCCCCAGGGAAAGCCCTTTCAATGGCTCCCCGGCGGAAAGATTTACGATAGCCGTTATAATCGGCCTTTTAAATGTGCCGTCAACTGCTGCCATGTTGGCTTCCAGTGTGGCTTCTGCCTTTGTTGGTTCGTGTTTCTCACAATTCCGGCAAGGCTCCCGGCTGAACATATGCCCCACCACTGGCACGCCGTCACAACGCCCGTTAATCCATGGGGCATTTAAACACTTGGAAAGCGGCATTTTGTCCGGGTCCTGCAAATAATCCATGATTTCCGCCTTTGCTTCGTCCGCTCCGTAACATACCGCCGTTTTATAGCCCTGCTGCCGCAAGGCCGCCATAAATGCTTCCTGGTCTTTTGTTGGCTTATTCTGCCCGTATTTCATTTCCAGGTAAAGGCCGTTGAAATTGTGGCTTGGCACTGGCAAGCATACGTCCGGCACGCCACTCTTTAAACCCATGGCTTTTAATACCGCCCCGTTTGTCCTCTTTCCCTCGTTTGGAATGTGATACATGAGGGAAAGACACGGTAAAATATGCTTGTTATTCTCTGCCCAGTTAAAAAGTGTTATTTGCTCCGTGGTTTCCCCTCTCTTCATATTCTGCAATTTCATGTATAAACCCCCTATTCCACTAATGTTTCGCTTATCCAACCACATTTTCTACACTCATAGTTCCAACACCCCACACCCTCGGTGCTTGCACTGTTATAGGCAAGTGCCTTTTCTTTGTTGCTCATTCTGTACGGTCTGTTTTTTGAAGTATCAATGTCTTTTCCCGTATTGGCGTCTGTCTGTTTATTCAATACCGCACTCATATCCATTGTGATTTTTTTACTGCCGCATACCGGGCAATAATAAACCATATTTTTGTAAACAATTTCTTTTTTCTCGCTCATGGTTTTAACTCCTAACCCTCTTCAATGGCGTATTCCCGTTTACGCCGCTTGCAATCTTCCAACATGCGTTCCAAAATGCCCACTTCCTCGTCATTTAACCAGGTATAATATTTTTCAATCATCTTTACGGCGTGCAACTTCCTGGCGTTTTCCTTTTCTTCCTCGGTTGTGTCGGTATCTGACACACTGGCTTCCCTGGTTTCCTCTTCCTTGGTCTTTCGGTGCTTCTTTTCCTCTGCCATGGCTTTTATTTCCTCGGCTCCCATTCCGCCCTTGTCCTCTGCCGCCTGGGCAATCTCCTTTTGGGTGCCCTCGTCCGCTTTTGCCGCTTCCATGGCCGCCGTAATCCCCAGGTTTCCGTTTTTAAACTGCTCTTTGACTTCCGGCGTGGCATTGTCGTGAATGGTGTTAAGGGTCCGTATCTTCGGCACCTTTTCCCCCATGACGGCGGCCACATAATCCCGGACCCGTTCCCCGGCTTCCAGGATTAAAAGCCCCTCTTTCCTTGCCTGGGTCAATACCTCTTTCCACTCTGCTGCCTGGGTCATAAGGTCGTAATCCGTCATTTTCCGGTTGAATGTGTTACCCACCAAAAGGGCAATTCTAAATTCTATTTCCGTCATGTCCTTATAGCGGCATTTCACATTTTCAAACCCGGCCTTTCCCTCTGCCACCAGGATTTTAATACCGCCCAGGCGGCGGTGGCCGGAAACCAACCAATATTCCCCGTTTACACGGCCTAATACAAGTGGTTGCTGCAACCCGTCCATTTCTATGCCCGTTGCTATCTCCTGCAACTCGTCCATGCTATACTTGTTATGCTTTGTAACCACAATATCCCGGTAATTTACCACAATGTCCTGGTAATCCCGGTTCTGTCCTGCTTCCGCCTTGGTGGCGGCGTTCATAATGTCCAAAATATTAAATGCCATGCCCTTAACTCCTTTCCCCTGCTGCCGGTCCGCCAAATTTCTGCACATATTCCGCCGCAAAGGCTTTATAATCCTGGGCGGCTCCGCTGCGTATGCTATAATGCAACGGTGTTAAACGGTAAAATGTTGCGTCCTTTGCTTTCTTGGAATGTCTGATTTTTTGAGAGAATACCGGGCAACCGCTCTTTGCCCTTATCCAACTTTCCGCCGCTTCGCTTGTGTCTGATTTCTCATAGTCTGTTATGAGGACCCCGGCAAGCCTGGTTTTGGGATTGAGTGCCCTTATCTGGTTTATCTGCTCCACCAACTCTTCCAGGCCGTCCAGTGAATAGGCGTCAAGGCATACGGGTATTATTATTTCATCTGCTGCCACCATGGCATTTATTACATTCATGCCCAAATCCGGCGGATTGTCGATAATGCAAAAATCATATTTCCCGTCTATCTCCCCCAGGGCGGACTTATAACGCCCATGTTGCGTGTTCACGGTGTCGGCCTTTATTTCCAGTTCTGCCAACTCCATGAAATAATTGCACGTCACAATGTCCATGTTCTCCACTTCGGTGTCTCTGATATTCCCGGCAATTCGTCCGGTCTTAATAATCCGGCACGCCCCGGCTTCCTGCTCCCTCTCATACGTTCCGAAAATCCGGGAAGCGTTGCCCTGCTTGTCATTGTCAAATAACAATACCCTGCTGCCAGGCCGTTTTCTTCTCTTGTCCCCCTCTGCCAGTAATTCCGCAAGGGACACGGCGGTTGTGGTCTTGGCAACGCCGCCCTTTAAGTTAATAATTGCTACCGTTTTCATTTCCTTTGTCTCGCTCCTTTCGCTCCTGCTTTTACCATACGGGCGTAAATATAAAACGCCGCATTGTAGCCGTTGTACTTAACCTCTGCGTCCAGGAATTTATAACCTGGGTAAGCCTTTTCCATTTGTGCCTTTAACTCTTCAAAATCCTTTGCCATTCTCTCAACCCCGACTTTTCTGAATTTTGAATAACTGCGGCTTGGTTCCGGCGGCTTCTGCAAATTCTTGGACGGGCACCACCGCTTTGTCCCGTGTGGGTTCTGCGTTATGTATGTGGCAAGGCCAGTTATTAAAAAATCGTCATCCGGTTTTATCCGGCGTGTGTTCGGTCTGTCACATTTTCCCCATAATTCTTCTAACTCGTCCCGGTCCACCCCGTCCCCGGATAACAGAATGTGGAAGTGTGGCCTTTTGTAGCCGTCCATTGCCAGGATATAAATATACTTTGCATTTTCAAGCCCGGCCTTTTTCCTGCGGCGGTTTATCCGCTTGATGAAATTCTGTATGTCTTTCCTGGCCCTCTCTTCGCTATCCGGCAAACAATCATCATTCCACCCAAACGTGGCCCATATATCCCCTTTCCCAAAATTGATATTTGCCAGGCGTATGAGATAACGCCGGGCGTTCTTGTCGTTTAGGTTCTTCTGTGACGGCCTGGTTTCCCTTTTCTTCTTTGTCACTGGCATGTCCTTTTTGTCCTTAAAGGACGGGTACACCTGGGCTTCTAACAGAACGGTGCCGCTTTTGATGTTTTCGGACTTGGTTGTGGTTGTCCTATAAAGGCACTCCACCTTTCCGTCTTTCATCAACCTTTCCAGTTCCCATTCTTCCAGGTTCGCTATCTGCTTTTGGTATGCTTCCTCATAATCGTAGTTGTCATAGAGTTTTTTTTTCATAGTTCCCCACCTTTATGTAAAAACCTCTCCCCCTCTTCCTCTGCCTGGTCCCTTATGCCCTATATAAATAATTTCAATAGGGTGTCCGGTTTGTTAATACCCATTACAAGGACGGGGAAGCGGTGCCGCTCTATCTAAAAATCAGTCAAATAATTCGTTCCAGGCTTTTGCCATTACCGCATAAGCAAAAAAGCCCAGGGCTGCCAAAATCAATATTGCGGCTCCCGCTGCCGCCGAAAAAATCCGTATCGCCCTGCAAATGGATTA
>OGQS01001140.1_pt1 | contig 15620 bp, 10 predicted proteins | sample 1553331 | NCBI WGS metagenome assembly OGQS01 (sample SAMEA2580012, study PRJEB22360) | human gut metagenome | biome: human gut; feature: human-associated habitat; material: faeces | place: Denmark | collected 2008/2010
TTTCCGTATTTATCCACAACATAATCAATGACCTCCTGCCGTCTTTCATAACAGAAATCGACATCGATATCGGGCATGGACACTCGTTCCGGATTTAAAAAACGTTCAAAAATCAGACTGTATTTTATCGGGTCAATATCGGTAATACCAAGGCAGTATGAAACCACACTGCCCGCCGCAGAACCTCGTCCCGGTCCTACCGGGATTCCGTTGACACGCGAATAATTGATGTAATCCCATACAATCAGGAAATAATCGACATATCCCATGGTCTGAATAACCGAAAGTTCATATTCCAGACGTTCTTTGATGTTGTAAATCCCCTGTGTGCTGTCAATCTCCCCGTCTGCGTTCATATCCGGGTAACGCTTTGCCAGTCCTTCATAGCATAAATGATTCAGATATGACCATGAATCATATCCTTCCGGCACTTCGTACTTTGGCACTTTTGTCACGCCAAACTCAATTTCCACATTACAGCGCTGTGCAATCTTGTACGTATTTTCAATTGCCTGCGGTGCATACGAAAACAGCTCTGCCATTTCTTCCGGCGACTTGCAGTAATACTGCCCGCCCTCGTATCTCATTCTGTTCTCGTCCGTTACCATCTTGCCGGTCTGGATACAGAGTAAAATGTCGTGTGCATCCGCATCTTCTGCATACGTATAGTGGATATCGTTTGTCGCAACCAGTTCAATATTTAATTCTTCCGACATACGGACTAACTGCTGATTGACATACTGCTGTGTGGAAATGCCGTGATCCTGCAATTCAAGAAAGAAATTGCCTTTTCCGAAAATCTTCTCATACCGCAGTGCGGCCTCTTTTCCCATCTCGTACTGGTTCCGCACCATCGCACGCGCCACCTCACCTGCAAGGCAGGCGGAAAGCGCGATAATGCCCTCGTGATACTTTTCCAGAATCTCCATGTCGACACGCGGCTTATAGTAAAATCCATCGATAAAGCCCGCCGAAACAATCTTCATCAGATTGGAATAGCCCGTATTATTTTCCGCCAGCAGAACCAGATGGTAGTACCGGTCCTCTCCGCGGCTGGTTTCGCGGTCGAAACGGGAACCCGGCGCCACGTAAACCTCACAGCCGAGGATCGGCTTGATGCCCTGCGCGCGGGCTTCTTTATAAAAATCAATACAGCCGAACATGACGCCGTGATCGGTGATCGCGGCGCTGTTCATGCCAAGCTCCTTGACTCTGGCAACGTACTCTTTGATCTTGTTCGATCCGTCCAGAAGGCTGTATTCGGTATGTACATGTAAATGCGTAAAACTCATCGTTTTCTCCTCTATTTTCCAAAGGCATGTTCCGTTGTCTCCAAGATCGTCTGCACCAGGCTGTCCGGCTCGATCGGCTTGGTCAGATGGCTGTTCATGCCCGCTGCGCGGCATCCCTCTTTGCTCTCTTCGGAGGACTGCGCCGTCATCGGGATGATCGGGACTTGTTTTGCTTCCGGAAGCTCCATGGTGCGGATCTGCCGCGCTGCCTCAAGGCCGCCCATCACAGGCATCATCAGATCCATTAAAATCACATCAAATTTCTGCGGATTCGCCGCATACTTTTCGACCGCCTCGCGGCCGTTCCATGCCTCTTCCACCGTCGCACCGTGATCGGTCAGGTAAAACTCGGCGATTTCCATGTTGATCTCATTATCCTCGACAAGCAGAACGTGGAAGCGGACAAGCTCTTTTCCTGCGATCCGTGTCTTTACTTCCTGAATCCGCTGTCCCTCGCAGTCAATGTAAAACGGAAGCCGGAATACATACGTCGTTCCGACGCCCTGCTGGCTCGTTACCTCGATCGTGCCCTGCATTTTTTCGATCAGTTCTTTGACGATCGACATGCCAAGGCCCGTTCCCTTGTACTGCGTTCTCGCACCGGACTTCTCCTGTGTGAACGGATGGAACAGCTCTTTTTCGATAAATTCGCTGCTCATTCCGATGCCGCTGTCCGTGATGCGGAACTCGTAGACGACCCGGGTTCCGTCGCAGGAGACTTCGCCCGCATACGTATCGATCATTCCGCCCGGCTTGTTGTACTTGATTGCATTGCTGAAGAGATTCAGCATAATCTGCCGCAGGCGCAGCGGACTGCCGATCAGTCTCGTGTGCGTCAGCTCACCGCGGTGCGTACAGTGGGTAATGCCCATCTCCGTAATCTGCGCATTGACAAGGGATGCCACATCATCCATCAGATGCTTCAGGTCAAAAGAAGCGCTCTCGATCGTCTCTTTTCCGGACTCCAGCTTATTCATATCGAGCACATCGTTGACGAGTGCCAGCAGATGGCTTGCGGAAAGATTGATTTTATCGAGGCAGTCGTCCACTTTTGCCTCATCCTGTCGGTTTTTGCGGATGATATCCAGCATGCCCATAATGCCATTGATCGGCGTGCGCACATCGTGGCTCATGCGGTTCATAAATTCTGTTTTTGCACGACTTGCACTGTCTGCAGCTCTAAAGGCATCCTGAAGCTGTATCTTCTCCCTCTCTTCCCGGCTGTGGAACTCTGACGTATCACGGAAAAGGATCATGCCGTGTACCACAACGCTCTCCCGCTTTGTCTTTCGGTCGTAGACGGTATCCTGTGACATAAGAACCGTCTTCTGCAGCCATATTCTTCTGCCGGACTCATCTGTTTCCTGATACTCCACGACTACCTGCTTATCTCCGTTTTCAAAGCGCTGCAGCAGTTTCTTCGAGGAATCCACAATGCGGTATGATTCCAATGTCTCCTCCGCGACAAACGCACTGCATTCCCCGCAGTATTTCTCGTAGGAACACGGCAGATCTATATTGAGGTCAAATTTCTTCTGCCCGCTGTGGTAAAAAATCTGCTCCAGCGAATCATTCGTCAGATCAACGGCCAACACGGCCTCGGCCGTCTCGAGAAGTGCCTCGGCGTAGTGGCTGTTTTCAATGATCGACTGTTTCATCTGTTCATAGTATTGGTCGAGCTGTTCTTTTTCATTCCGAGCAGCTTCCTCATCGGAGCGGAACCGCTCAAAGCCCATCAGAAAATGGTGCAGTCCGCCGTCCTCGGCCGCGTCGTAGAACAGAATGGTGACTTTTCCCCGGCAGAGCGCTTCCCCTTCGCTGCCCTCCCGATACTCGCACAGAATTTCTACGCTCTCTTCTCCCTTCTGATAGCACTCCTTCAGATGGGTAAGATCCAGCATTCTACGCATTTCCTTTCTCTTTTCCTCATCCGTGATGCCCTGCACAATATGCTCGGCCGCACCGGTATAGCTGCCGTCCTCGGCAAGGAAAAAACCCGAAACGGCGCGCAGAATCCGGTACTGGTCCTGTCTTGCATTGCAGTAAATACAGTTGGAAAAATGGTATCCCTTTTTCTTTACGACGTCCAGCGCTTCCAGGCTGATCTTCCGCTCTGCGGCGGCTTCTTCCATCTTCGCGCGGTTTTTGTCGATATACATGTTCTGGTCCGCATGGCGGAACAGTTCCCGGATATCACAGTCTTCAAATTCCGTGGACAGTGCATAGCCTCCGGCGTAGCTGATCGGCATCTCCGGGTGCTGGCGGGAATATTCTGCCGTCTGCGTGCGGATGTGATTCATGCACGCTTCCACTTCTTCGCGGTTCAGTCCGCGCAGAATGGCAAGAAACTCATCTCCGCCGTTTCTTCCGACGAAATACTCCTCCGGGACTGCTTTTCGAAGCTGAACGGCAAAGGAACGGATATATTCGTCTCCCTTGTCGTGACCCAGACTGTTGTTGATCGTGCGCAGATTGTTGAGGTCAAACACGCAGACCGCATACACGCCGGAAATTTCTTCTCCTCCGTCGCTTCCCTCCAGAATCTCTTCGCATTTATTTTTATTTGGCAGGCCCGTCGCCTCATCGAGATAGACTTTCTTCTGAAGAATACGGTTCATCGCCGCATAGCGGACGGCCTTGATCAGCTCCATGCCGATGACAAACACCAGACCGATGATATCTCCTACTACCACCTGCTCCAGCTTCTTCAGCGAAGACGCCATTCTCTGCGAATACGCTTCCGCAAGGCCCGTCGCCTCGTCACAAATTTTGAAAAAGGTCTCACTCTTTTCGATAATCGCGGTATTCTCATATCCTTTTTCACGCACCAGCAGAATCTCTGCCTTCAGCTCTTCAAAATATGATGCCAGCTCAGTCATCTTATCCTGAAAATCCCGGTCATCCAGGCGTACCAGATCCAGCTCGCTGCTTCCGTTCTGCAGACCGTCGATATAAGCGTTGATGTCTGCAATCATCGTATCCTGCGGTTCTCCCGCATCCTCCAGCTTGATAATCCGCTGCGTTTTTCCGCGCACCAGACCGGCATAGTTGACAACGCGGGCCGTTCCCTGTATTTTCTCGACCATCGACATAATGCAGAAAAACAGAATAATCAGAATGATCGTCAAAACCGTCATTGCGGTTTTGGAAATAAAGGATGTTTTTTTCTTACTTTTCTTTTTCTTCATCGCTCTCCATCAGATCCTGTGTCATTTTTTGTCATATAGATCATATTATAAGCGCAATCCTCTCTTCGCGCAACCGCAAACCGGGCGCAGAAAAAATTTCAGAATTTTATCTGCTGTCTGACACAAAAAAACGGACACCGGAGAGGATGTGCTTCCTGTCCAGTGCCCGATCTTTTCTTATTTTGCTTTTTCTGCCGTCCAGATTTTACCGTCGCGGATGACAACCTGTTTTTCTTTCATCAGATGGCCGACCGCGCGCTTAAATGCTGCTTTGCTGAGGCCGAATTCTCTCTGAATCACTTCCGGTGATGCTTTGTCATCAAACGGAAGGACACCTGCAAATTCCTCGATCACAGAAAGAACGCTCTCTGCATCGATTGCGATCTGCTCGTACGCTTTTCCGCGTGCGGACAGGGAGAGTTTTCCGTCCTCTTTGACTTCTGTAACGCGGCACTCAAGTTCCTGGCCGACATGATAGTCTGCCTGTGCTTCTCTCTTTGGAATCAGGCCGGAGTAGCGGTCATCAACAGCAACGAAAACGCCGAAGTTTCCGCTGATCTCGTAGATTCTTCCCTTTACGATATCGCCTACGACGTACGGAGAATTGGTTTTCAGGAAATGGTAAACCTTCATCGTTGCGCAGAGACGGTCGCTCTTGTCGATGTAGAGGGAAACCAGAACCTCATCACCTGGATGGAGGCGGCGGGTCTGCTGTTTAAACGGAAGAAACAGATCTTTTTCCAGACCCCAGTCCAGAAATGCTCCGATCTTTCCGGTAGCAGCTACGTTTAAGACAGCCAGCTCTCCAAGCACCAGCTTCGGCTCTCTGGTTGTCGCAATCAGACGGTCGCTGGAATCGCGGTACAGAAATACTTCCAGCTCATCTCCCTCTTTTGTTCCTTCCGGCACCTGTTTGATCGGCAGAAGAACACGTTCCTTCTCGCCTGCTTCCCGGGTCTCCCCAAGATAAATACCGAATTCTACTTTCTTTACTACTACCAGCTTTTGCTTTCTTCCTATATTTAACATTTGACTTCCTTTCTTACTGCTCGCCGAGAGCCTTCATGCTCATCTCCTCGAGCAGGTCGCTCTTGATGTGGTACAGCTTGTCGGACAGATCCACGTAAACCTCATGCGGATTGACCAGACGTTTGGACTCCTCCCAGAGGGTATCTTTCTCTCTGGTGCAGATGTCGCGGATCTCCATGACGGATGGAGAAGTGTAGACGCATGCGCCCTTCTGGAAAATCGGAACGAGGAGCTCGCGTAAGGTGTAGGTTCCGCCTTTGATCTTCGTCTTTTTCCAGGTCTCGATCGGGTCGAAGATGATCATATCTTTGCTCTCGTCGAAGGTCTCGTCTGCAAGGCAGATCAGGTCGGCACGGATCTTTCCGGTTTCTTTATCATAAATACGATAAATCGTCTTATTGCCCGGGTTTGTTACTTTCTCGGAGTTCTCGGACAGCTTGATCTTCGGTGTGAATTCTGCATCATCTTTATCTTTTGCTGCTGCCAGCTTGTAAACGCCGCCGAATGCCGGCCAGTCACCGGATGTGATCAGGTTGGTGCCGACGCCCCAGGAATTGATCTTCGCACCCTGGGTTTTCAGGCTGTCGATCAGGTACTCATCGAGGTCGCTGGATGCGGAAATGATGGCATCGCCGAAACCTTCTGCCTCGAGCATCTGATATGCTTTTTTCGACAGGTAAGCCAGGTCACCGCTGTCGATGCGGATGCCGTAGCCCTTCATCGGTAAGCCCTCTGCTCTCATCTCTTTGAAGACGCGGATCGCATTCGGAACACCGGATTCGAGAACATCGTAGGTGTCTACGAGAAGAATGCAGGCTTCCGGATACATTTTCGCATACGTTTTGAATGCGGTGTACTCATCCGGGAAGCTCATGATCCAGCTGTGTGCGTGGGTTCCCTTGACTGGAACGTCAAACATCTGTCCGGTCAGGACATTGGAGGTTCCGATGCAGCCGCCGATCATGGCAGCACGCGCGCCGTAGATACCGGCATCCGGTCCCTGTGCACGGCGGAGTCCAAACTCCATGATGCCGTCGCCCTTTGCCGCGTAAACAACGCGGGATGCTTTCGTCGCGATCAGGCTCTGATGGTTGATCATGTTCAGAATCGCGGTCTCTACAAGCTGTGCCTCCATGATCGGAGCGACAACTTTTAAGAGCGGTTCTCTTGGGAATACGACGGTTCCTTCCGGGATCGCATAGATATCTCCGGTGAAATGGAAGCCTCTTAAATACTCCAGGAAATCATCGTTGAAAATATGGAGGGAACGGAGATAGTCGATGTCATCCGGTGAAAAGTGAAGATCGCGGACATACTCGATTACCTGCTCAAGTCCTGCACATACGGCGTATGCGCCGCCGCATGGATTCTTTCTGTAAAATGCATCAAATACCACGATCTGATCGGACGGGTTCTCGTAGTAGCCCTGCATCATGGTAAGTTCATATAAATCGGTTAACAGTGTAAGGTTCTGCGCTCTCATGCAAAATCCCCTTTCCTCATTGTGTTGTAACGGTTCCGAGTTGTATTATATTTTTGTTTTTGTTCTTTCCGATTGTACCACAATCATTGAAATTCCACAACTACGTATGACTGGCCTTTTTCGTCGTTTAAAGAGACAAAACAGCCATTTTCCATCTCTGCACGCCGCGGGCACAGGATGTCACCAAGATGCGCCTGCTGCTTGTATTCGGCACGCATCCGGTGAACGGAAAAATCCTTCGGCAGACACTCAATGGCCAGGGAGATAAACTGCGCATTGTTGACATGATGATTCGTATCGAGGTTATGCGGACGCACCGGAAACGGTTCGCCGATAAAATCTGCCTCCGGCATTTTCACCTTGCGCTCCCCAAACTCTTCGTCAAGCGGATCCTCCACTCCGTATGCGTCCATCGTCTCTTTCGGCGCGCGGACCGGATGGCCTGTTTTCATGCTGACGTATGACCAGATGGAATTGGCACACGCAAGCATTTCACCTTCTTCTGTCTCCAGGGTGAAGTTACGCATTCCCAGAAATCCCCGGAAGCCGTTGGCCCATGTGGTGATTTTCACTGCTTCGCCAAGAGACGGATAGCGGCGAATATGAATCTGCCACGCGGACAGTACCCAGGCACAGCCTCGTTTTTTAAGTTCTGCAACGCCTTCACCGATCGCCTCTGACTGAAAGGTGCTGCAGTCCTGGAAGTAATTGATCAGTCCCGGCAGGGTAAGACAACCGTCCTCACCGATTTCACTGTAGCGGATTCTGCTTGTAAAGGAATACTTCATCGTTTGGTTCCTCCTGCTGTATTTTTAATCTTTGACCGAAAATGTTTTGTCAATCGGATATTCGCCAAAGTTTCGAGCAAACACAGACTTTGGCTCATTGCCTGCACAAATCGAAAAAGGCCTCAGGTACGAGACCTGAGACCTTTCAATGAGCTGGGCTACCTGGATTCGAACCAGGAACTGACGGAGTCAGAGTCCGTTGCCTTACCGTTTGGCGATAGCCCATTGCCTTGCGACAAGATGTATAATACACTATCGCAAGAGAAAAGTCAACACCTTTTTTGAAATTTTTTTATTTTTTTCAAAAAACTGACTTTTGGAACATTTTGGAAGGGATTTGACGGCTCAACCCGGCCGTTGTCACTCTCCCGCCACGTATTTTTTGTCGATGTTGACGACACATTCATACTTCTCATCCATTTCCTTCATCAGCGCCCCGATCTGCCCGATCACGCGATCACAGTCTTTCTTCTTATAAGAATACGGGATTTCAAGATCAAAAATCAGCTTCTTTTTCTCCGCCCCGTTGATCATACGGAAATCGTGGAAGGAAAGCTCCGGATCGAGAATGGAAATTACGTTTCTTACCTTCTCCTTTGTCGCAAGAACCGTCGCATCGTGGATCTCCACCGGATCCATGTGGATGACCAGTAGAATTCCCAATTTTTCACCGACCTCATGTTCAATGCGGTCGATAATATCATGCGATACCTCGATATCGACATCTCGCGGCACCTCCGCATGGATCGATGCCATACTTCTGCCAGGCCCGTAGTTGTGGACAATCAGATCATGGGTTCCTACAATTCCTTCATAGGAAGCAACCTCTTTCATGATCCGTGCATACAGATCCGGATCCGCGCCCTGCCCGATCAGCGGTTCCAATGTATCTTTTGCAATGGAAATACCGGACCACATAACGAGTACCGCCACAACAAGTCCTGCGATTGCGTCGATATTAACCGAAAGGAAATGGCAGATCAATGTAGAAGCGATCGTTGCGCTCGTCGTGATCACGTCGCCCATGGAATCCGCCGACGTTGCCAGCATCACCTTCGACTGAATGCGGTTTCCCAGTTTTCGGTTGAAAAGCGCCATCCACAGCTTTACACCAACCGAGAGCACCAGAATCAAAAACGGAACCATCTGAAATGTAATCTCTTCCGGATTGCGAATTTTCTCCAGGGAGCTCTTTAAAAACGTAAAGCCGACTTCAATAACCAGAAACGAAACGATCAGCGCTGCAATATACTCGATCCGCCCATGCCCGAACGGATGCTCTTTGTCGGCCGGTTTGTTTGCCATCTTGACACCGACGAAGCTGATCACAGACGATGCCGCGTCCGAGAGGTTGTTGAATGCATCCGCCATAATCGCCAGAGAGTTCATTCCGGCACCGATCAGCAGCTTTGCCGTAAACAGCAGAATGTTGCAGCAGATTCCCACGATGCTTGACAAAATGCCGTAGCTCGTGCGCACATCCGCGTTGTCGGTTTTCTCATAATCTTTTACAAAACGTCTTACCAGAAAATCTGTCATGGTTCCCCCTTCTTTTAAAAAAAGGCCTCCTGCATTGCCGCGGAGCCCTTACGTTTTCTCTGTCTTTTTCTATAGTAGGCAGTGTCGGAAAAAAAGTCAAGCCTAACATATTTTCGGGATTTCTACTAATAATTACAGGGGACTCTTCCGGCAGCATTTGACAATTGAATGAGAGTTTTTCTTTTCCCTCTGCCTTTTGAGTCCCCTATAATTTGATTTTTATTTTACTTTGTAAATTTTAGTCATATCCTGCACATACAGCGGATAGAACCGATAGCCCGCAAAGTCGCTCCGAAGTGCAACCTCACATGCCATATCCTCGATATACAGGTTTGCCGCATCGTCACAGAGCAGTGTTTCCATTTTTTTGTAAAGCTCAACCTGCTCCTCTTCATCCGTACTGGTCTTAACCTGCTGATACAGTTTATCATACTCTTCGTTGCTGTAGTTGATAAAGTTCTTGGATGATGTTGAGGTAAACCGTTCCAGCAACGCGCGTCCGGTCAGATATGCCGCGTCAACGCCGACAACCGTGGACTGGAACTTCCGGTCTGCATATACATCCGACAGCCAGCTGTCCCACTCGACCTGCTGAATTTTGGCAGTAACACCGATCGCTTTAAGCTGCTCTACCAGAACCTGGGCTGTATCGATATGCTGCTGATAATTGTTCGGCACTGTAATCGTAAGCTCAAATCCATCTGGGTATCCGGCTTCTTTTAACAGTTCTTTTGCCTTCTCAATATCCTGATTATATCGCTCTGACAGTTCCGGCACATAATATTTTCCAAATGCCGGGAACATGCTGCTTCCGATGATCGTTCCTTTTCCGTCCGCAATCATATCCAGCACTTCCTGACGGTTTGCTGCATAGCAGAGCGCCTGGCGCACCTTCACATTGTTGAGCGGTTCCACGGCATTGTTCAGATACAGCGCCTGTACTAGGTTCATACCGCCGTCATAAATCGTAAAATCGGAATCTTCGGCAAGCTGCGCTGTCTGTGTGGAACTGAGACGTGCATACATGTCCAGTGTTCCGGATTTCAGGTTTGTTACGACTGCATTGCTGTCCTTGACAATTCGAAATGTTACCTTGTCCAGATACGCCTGATTTTCCGTATCCCAGTAATCGCTGAATTTTTCAAGGACAATGTTTTCCTGCGGGGACCGTGATACATAGTGGAACGGGCCTGTTCCGACCGGATCTGCTTCCAGATCTTCCACATGCTCAGGTACAATCGCCACCGTCAGATAGGCAAGAAACTCGGTGTCTGGCTCTTTTAAATAGATGTCGATCGTGCTCTCGTCCGGAATTTCAACCTTGTCTACATTGGAAAATGCCTCTACCAGAGGCGTTCCGTCTCCGTTGATACCCGCACAGCGTTCGATTGAATATTTTACATCCTCTGCAGTGACGGTCGTTCCATCGTGGAACTTGACACCATTCCGGAGCTTGAAGGTATAAACCTTTCCATCCTCCGAGATCGAATGGCTCTCTGCCACCGCATCGTTCAGATTTCCTTCTTCATCGGGCTTTACAAGGCCCTCATAAATATTGAATAGGATTTCTTTCGTTCCTGCCGCAACAGATTTGTGTGGGTCAAGACTATCCTCAATGTCCTGAGGAATTCCTACCGTGATGGAACCTCCCATAACAGGTTCCCCTGTCGGGGTTGATTCCGTTGATACCTGAGAACTTGTGGTATCGGAAGAATCTGCTTTCCCATCCTTGCCATCCTGGCATCCGCCAAGTACAACAGTAAGAGCTGCAACTAAAAGCAGCGCAAGTACGCTTCTTCTTTTCTTCATGATTTCTCCTTTTGATACGAGTTCTCTCATTTTGTAATTGTCACGCCTATTGTATCCGACCTGTTCCCAAATAGCAAGTACATTATTGTATACAATTTATTTTCCGAATCCTAAAATCACGTATATCCGCCCGCGTATTCCGGATTCTTTCCCTCGGAATGTGCCGGAAAAGATAAAAATTTTGCCGCCCGGGAATTTTAACATTCCCGGGCGGCAAACGCTTTTGCTTTTTTTCTTTTATCCTTCAATGGAGATTGTCTTTTTCTGCTCCACAGCCGGTTTTGCTTCCTTCTTCGGTACGAAGAGTTTCAGCAGACCGTGTTTAAATTCAGCCTTGATATCCTCTTCGGTAATATCCTCACCTACATAGAAGCTTCTGCTGCATGCACCTGCGTAACGCTCTTTGCGGATGTAACGGCCGCTCTCTTTTTCTTTCTCGTCTTTGTCGAGACCTTTCTCGGCACTGATGGTCAGATAACCATTTTCCAGTGTGGCCTGAACTTCATCTTTTGTGAATCCCGGAAGGTCAACCACTACCTCGTAGCCATTGTCCAGCTCGCGGATATCTGTTTTCATCACATGGCTGGCTTTGCGGCCATACAGTTTCTTTTCGGTATTCTTCATTTCTTTGTCATAATCATAGAACGGAAAATCGTTGAAAAAGTCGTCAAATAAATTCTCTCCAAAAATACTAGGCATTAACATAAGTCATCGCTCCTTCTTATTCTTTCTCATGGAACCTGATCCATGCTTTTTCTCCGGTTTGTCTTTTCACCGGACCTTTTTGTTTACCTGTTTCTTTGGAACGGAAAGGCTTCCGGATACCGGAGGTTTTCTTCTTTTCCTCTCTTTGTATCCCTCTTCCTTTGTTCTAGCTGTACTATAACACTTATTATTAGCACTGTCAAGAGGCGAGTGCTAATTATTTTGTGAAGATTTTGTGAACGCTACGAGCCATGCAAAATGGTGAAAAAAGACGCCCTGCTAGTTTACTTGCAAAGGCGTCTTTTTTTGCTATTTTATAGGGCGACAGCCCTACAGCGAGGGAACTCTTTTCCGAGCTGTACATGGCATAACATTCTCTTTCGCACTCGATTTTCTTACCACATTTTACGACAACGACTTCTGGTTTATCTCACAGCAGTCACAGTTTCTGACAGGTTCATTTTAGACATCTGCGCCCCCGCAATCATGCACACAGTATAAATCCTGTTTTTATTTTTCTTTCATATAATCTATACAATTTCTCACATTCCATGCATATCCATCCCGCTTCGCCTGTGTAAAGCGGATATTTTCGATTCTCACAGTATTCTGTTTCATAATTTTCTATTAATTCCACAAGGTTATTGATATCTCCCATCTGTGCGGCAGCCATTCCTGTCATTGCCCACAAAAAGCCATTTCTTTTTTTATTCAGTTTCTGCCATTGAAACTTTTCCGTAAACTGATCATATAATATCTTTTGCTTTTTCTTCTCTTTTACCGGAAATTCATAGATCAGCGGATAAATCTGAACAACACCATCCGGATAAAATTCTGTCTGATCATACAGATCGCTGTTTCCAATAATTCTCCATCTTTGATTCGCATCATCCCAGAATATATTTTCTATCTGCGCCTGTATCTTTTTACGCATTTCACTGATTGCCTGTGTATCTTCCAGTCCTGCAAGTTCCAATTCGTGCAGACCTTTCCATACTTCCAGATTATCCATCAGATAAGCGGTTGTATTTTCTTCCGAGACCTGTGTGATTCCATCCCGCATCAGGCTTTGAATCTTTTTTAATGCAAGACTGATTCCTTTTTTCCAGTATTCCGGCAAATCTGTATTTTCTGTCTTTTCCAGGTATTTTCCCATAAGAAAAAGATACATACCAAGATACCCGTCTTCGGAATCAGCCTTTTCTTTATAAATAAGTTTCCCACTCTCTTTCCTGTAGATTCCCATTTTCCCATCTGTTTCCAGCAAAATCCCGGTATGCCAGTCCAGATACCTGCCAACAGCTTTTTTCTCTGTTTCCGTGATGGGACAATTCTTTGTTTCTGCCAAAAGCCCCAGTGCAGCCATACATGCAAAGTATGGATTAACATCTCCAGCTTCACTTCCATTCATATAGATTTCGCCCTCAGAGCCCTGGTTCTCAAGAATCCACCTTTTTTCTCCGATCAGGACTGTTTCCAGCCATTTCTGACGGGCATCTATTTCTTTTCTCAGATTCTGATAATAAGCATACAAAAATACAATCCCCACAGTTATGCAAAATATAACAAGTCCCACCACGTTCTTTCGATTTTTCACTTTTCTTTTGCATTGGTTTTGTTTATGCTCATGCATCTATATCCTCCAGGATTTTTCTGATTTTGATACTTGCAGTTCCATCACCATAAGGATTTCTGGCCTCACTCATCCTTCTGTAAATCTCTCGTTCTGTAAGGAGCTTCCTGCATTCTCTGTATATATCATCCATCTTCGTGCCTGCAAGCTTTAAGGTTCCTGCTTCCACACCTTCCGGACGTTCTGTTGTATCTCTCATGACCAGTACAGGTTTTCCCAGTGCAGGAGCTTCTTCCTGGATTCCGCCACTGTCTGTCATGATCAGATAACTGGCTTTCATCAGGTTATGGAATTCTACCACATCCAGTGGTTCGATCAGGTGTATTCTCTCACATCCACCGAATTCCTCATCTGCGATTTTTCTGACCAGCGGATTTAAATGTACTGGATAAATAACCTTCACATCTGTGAATTCCTCCACGATCCTGTGTATAGCCCGGAACATATCACGCATGGGTTCTCCCAGATTCTCCCTTCTGTGTGCTGTCACAGCAATCAGTCTGCTGCCTTTTGCCCATTCTATCTCCGGATGATAAAAATCATTTCTCACCGTATAGTGCAAAGCATCAATTCCTGTATTTCCTGTGACAAAAATCTGCTCTGGATCCTTGCCCTCTTTCAGCAGTGCATCCGCTGCTTTCTGAGTCGGTGCAAAATGCAGACTGGCAGTAAGTCCGATGGCCTGCCTGTTAAATTCTTCCGGATAAGGAGATTTCATATTATAAGTTCGAAGTCCCGCTTCCACATGTCCTACCGGAATCTGCTGATAAAATGCAGCCAGCGATGCGGCAAATGCAGTCGATGTATCTCCATGAACCAGTACAATATCCGGTTTTTCCTTTTTCAGGATTTCCCTCATTCCTGTAAGAATAGCCGTTGTCACATCCGTAAGATCCTGCCCTTTTTTCATGATCGCCATATCATAATCCGGAACCACTTTAAAAATATCGAGAACCTGCTTCAACATTTCCCTGTGCTGTCCCGTAACACACACCAGAGTTTTCAGTTTTTCACTTTTTTTCAGTTCAAGAACAAGAGGACACATTTTAATTGCTTCCGGTCTTGTTCCAAAAATCACCAGTACTTTTTTCATTCTCAATTTCCCCCCAGTTCTTTATCCAGATACGCCAGTCTTTCGCGGATAGTATCTGTCAGCTGTTTCATAGCTTCTTCATAGCTTCTGATATCTCTCGACGTGCCCTCCTTAGTAGTTCCGGCCAACAGAGGCTCATTAAAAGAATATCCCCACACTTTAAAGTTTCTGTCCACAGCATCTCCCAGTTCCTCCTGATAAGATGCTATTTTGTCAGCAATATGTTCATCAGATAGTGTGGTTTTACGCAGCTGCACATATCTTTCACAAACATGTTCTCTAAAATTTTCGTCCTGCCACAGCCTGTCAAACCATGAATTTTCCACTGTATAAAGACGATCTGTTTCTGTATGAAACCACTGATAATTATCAAATCCATTGTTAAAATCCCATGCAGCAAGCTGTAGCTTTCCTCCCAGTTCTTTATACACATAAGTAGAAAGATTACCAGCATCATAATTCATGGCAAATTCATTGATAATAAAATAATCTACCCAATTATCCATATCGATGTATTCCTGATAGCCGCTTCTTTTATTCTTGAAATTCTCTCCATATAGAACCTGTTCAAATTCAGAGATATCATTTTTTATATATTCTTTTTGTTTTTCCGTTATTTTATTTTTTGATGGATATCTTATATACAGAGCGTTATAGGTATATCCTTTCGTCTTTCCCCATGTTTCTATTTCTTCAGTTCCCGTATCGATCCTGTCTCTGTTTACCACATATGCAGTTTCTCCCGACAACAGACCAAATTCTGCAAGACGCAATCTGCTTTCTCCGTTTGTTACAGGTTCTACCGCCAGATAAACTCCCTGATACTTTCCATCGACAAACAATTCCACAAACCGAGTGTCCGGAGCCCATCCATTTAATTCTCTTGCCAGATCATATACCAATTTATTTCTGATCAGTGTCTTATCAAGATAAGGACCATTTAACACCCATTCACTGTTTGCTCCCATTCCTGCAAGTGACACTTTTTTTTCATTCTCTTTACTATTTTTGTAAAACTTAATGCGATATTGTTTTTTATCAAATTTACTATAAGAAGAGGC
>OGQS01001152.1_pt1 | contig 15496 bp, 12 predicted proteins | sample 1553331 | NCBI WGS metagenome assembly OGQS01 (sample SAMEA2580012, study PRJEB22360) | human gut metagenome | biome: human gut; feature: human-associated habitat; material: faeces | place: Denmark | collected 2008/2010
TAGGGGTCTCCAAAACCTTTGGTGGGAGTTCGATTCTCTCATCCCCTGCTATTAGTAACGCTGAAAAGTCTTGTAGATCAGGACTTTTCAGCGTTTTTTAATTTCCTATATTATTGTTTATGAGATGCTTTGAAAAAGGTATCTTTTTTTATTAATTTGTCGTCTGCCAGGAGACCAATTAGGTAATATATAGAAATAAAATATAAATACACAGAAATAGTGAAACAGGATTGCATAGAGTTTCATTCTTTTAAATGATAAAATATAGGCATAATCATAAAAATATAGGAGATATATGATGAGTTTGGAAAATGCCTTTATAGAACAGCTGGCTCAATATATAGAAATAAATTATAAGGAATATTTACCAGTAACAGATGAAAATATACTTTACGAAAAATATGCACCCTTCGTAGATATTCCTGAACGAAAAGAACTGACCAGAGATCAGTCCATGGATCTACAGCATCTTTTGGACGAAGCGGGAGATTCTTTTCATGAAAAGCTTTTTGAATTGATAGATAAGAGTGGGATGTCAGATGTTGAAGTATATAAAAGCGCATGTATTGACAGAAGATTATTTTCGAAGATTAGAAGTAATCCAGCTTATCATCCCGGAAAGAGTACAGTGCTGGCACTTGTATTTGCATTAAAGTTGGATATAAAAGCAGCAAGAGATCTTTTAGCCAGGGCGGAATATGCACTTTCTCCATCTAACAAAGGCGATCTGATCATAAAATATTTTATTGAGCATCAGGTGTACGATCTTATGGCATTAAATTTCACCTTAGAAGAATATGGGCAGCCAATACTTGGAGAATAACTGGTAAGATCCGGAAAGGAGATAATTAATATGTCATCACTTACAAAACAGGAAAGAACAGCAAAAATTGGAGAAATCGTGGAAAAAGTCACACAGATGACAGATGAACAGCTGGGAAATGTTCATGAATATACATCGGATGAATTCGAAGAACCAAACCATGAAGCGGAGGCATTAAATGCAGTGATCCGATTGAGTCGAAAATATGGAAAAAATAAAGATAAGGTCAGATAACAGATGGGAAAGTTTTACTCATTATTAACTTCAGTTGGAATATATGAACAAAATTTGAGCCTTCCATCCTATGAGATGGATCTTAAATTAATGGAAAATGCATTAATAGAAGGTCTAAGGCTTTCGAAGGATACAATAAGAACTCTAGGGAATTCTGGAATTGTAAAGATGAGAAGTTTTGTGCGTGTATTGATGGAATTTTCCAGTATGATCGAGGAAGAGGATGGATTTATTTTGTATTTTTCCGGTCATGGCTGCAATGGAGATCTGTGCTTTTCAGATGGAATGATCAATATTCAGAGCATCATTGATTTTGTAGAAAAGTTAAAATCAAAAAATAAAATTATTATTTTGGATTGCTGTTATTCTGGTAAATTTTATGTTTCCGGAGCCAAACAAATGAAATTGGAGGAAGCGATCACTACTTTTGCAGGAAACGGAACGGTTGTTCTTGCTTCTTCATCATCTAATGAGAGTTCATGGCTCGGACCCGGGAAGAACCACAGTTTGTATACAGGAATGTTAACAACAGCAATGACTGTTAATCGAAGAATCCGTAAAGGAAAAATTTCTATTTTTGATATCCATGAGGAAGTATTAGCTATTGCAAAAGCATGGAATAAAAACAACCCTAATAAGATGCAGCATCCAATATATCGAGGGAGAATCGGTGGTACCATATACTTTGAGGTGGAGAAATATACTCCGTATGAGACTTTACAAGTGTATCTGAAAGCAGAAAATTATACAATAAGAAATGTAGAGCCATTATCTTTAAGGAAAGAAAAACGTTTGGCAGTATTTGTAATGATATCGGAGAAATATTGTGCAGAAAAGCAATTAGCATTAATAACGAAAGAGATTGTATCCTATGTCCGAAATTTAAATGTATTTTCTACGGCAGCTTCAGAAACAAAATTTAAAAATATGTCAGCCAGGGCTGTATGGTGTTATTTTGGACATGATGAGAGTGATATGGTCAATCATAGATATTTTGCCAGAAGTATATGGGCCTGCGACAGAAGTGGGAAAAAGAAATATTATTCAGAACAGAAAAATTCTTCAATAATAAGAGGTATATGGGTAACTACAGATTCTTTTTATGAATCCGTGTGCAGACTTCAGCAATCGGAACTTACCAGAGAGGAGTTCGAGTCCGAAATTCAGAAAACGTTATGCCAGACTACATCTTTGGCAGAACGATATATTGCAGATATCAGAGAAATTGATAATCAGACAAAAACAATTTCAGAAATTCGTGAAACATACAGAGAATGGATCCGACAGGTATATGAGGAATATTTTAAAATGACGGAAATTCCCACAGTACCAGATGATCTGCATGATCGTTTCAACATAGTGGAAGATCTGGCGGGCTGTGTATTGGGCACTTTTGCTGAATAAAGATGAAGAATATACAGATGGAAACCAGTGGCTGATAAAGAATAACATTCGAAAGTATTATGAAGGACTGGAAAAGCTGAAAATAATTGACGAAAAAGGTAGATAAAGTCTGAATTAACGCCAAATATGTCAAATATGCAAATTAGACAATAATTAATTGCTTTTTATGTATAAAAATCGTATAATCTGATTAAGAAAATTGTTGAATTTTGATAAAAACCACACATAGTTTAATACAGCAAAGCAAGAAGTTTACATAACATAAAATCGACAGAACTGAGGTGAAATTTCGTAGTAAATATAATATCGGTGTGATGAAAACATTACTTTCTTTACAAAAATGAGAGAGTAATGTTTTTTTATTAAGAATTCAAAGGAAGAGATTTACTGGAGGGAAAGAATGAAGACAATTAGAAGAAAAACAGGTATAGGATGGGAAGCATTGTTTCTGGGATTTAGTAAAGATCCACGAAGAAGGAACAAAAAAACGCAGCGAAGCCCAGGCAGAGCTTGCCAAGATTGAGGATGAACTTAAGCAGGCGTTGATGCAGGCTGGGCAGAAGGTGTGATGGGGAGGCTTTTTAAATGTATGCAGAACTTAAAGTGGAATTTGATTCAAACGAAATTAATTTTCAACAGTCATCAAACTTGCAGGGAGTACTGATGGAGAATATTTCATCAGAATATGCGGAAAAGCTACATGGAAATCAGTTAAATCCATATAGTCAATGCATTTTAAAAGAAGAAGGAAAAACTATCTGGTATCTTAAAACATTAAATACGGAAGCCTACGAAATGCTTTTGCTTCCAATGACAAAGATTGATACGATTACGTTACGAAAAAAGAATAAAACAGTAAATTTATTAAATAAAACAGTAAGGATCAAAGAAGATAAAGAACTGATAAAAGAATTCTATGAAAATAAATGTTCCAGATATTTGGAATTAAGTTTTAAAACGCCCACATCATTTAAACGAGATGGAAAATATGTAATATATCCAGATTTAAGTTTAATATATGGAAGCCTTATGAGAAAGTTCAGTGCTGCATCGGAAGAGTTTAATATGTATGATGAAGATACATTAGAAGAACTTGTGACACAAAGTGAGATTGTAAGATATCGCTTACAGACAATACCGTTTCCATTGGAAAAAACGAACATTACAGGATTTATAGGAAATATTTGTATCCATATCAAGGGTCCGGAAACAATGGCAAGGTATGTAAGGATGCTGGCAAAATTTGGAGAGTTTTCCGGTGTTGGAATAAAGACAGGAATGGGAATGGGTGCAATGAAATATATCAGGAGGAATGAAGATGACTGATGAAAAAATTAAACTGATTATAGGAAGTCTGCTTCATGATATTGGAAAAGTAGTATACAGAGAGGGGGATGATCGTAGAAATCACAGTATTTCCGGTTATGATTTTTTAAAGGAAAATGGTGGTATTGATGATAAAGAAATTTTAAATTGTGTAAGATATCATCATATATCTGCTTTGAAGGGGGCAAAACTGCAGGAAAATGATCTGGCGTATATTGTGTATCTTGCAGATAATATTGCAGCTTTTGCAGACAGGAGAAAGAAAGAGGGCGAAGATGTTTCCGGATTTGATCTGTCAGTTCCTTTGCAGAGTATTTTCAATATATTAAATGAAAATGATCAGGAATATTATTATCTTCCGGGGGACATGGAAGATAAAGGGAATGTTAATTATCCAACTCCTGAAAAAAGAAGTTTTTCAAAAGAGTTTTATATGAAGATCCGACAGAGAGTGCTGGATAATTTCAAAGGAATGGATTGGAATGACGAATATCTGAATTCATTGTTAGCGGTGATGGAATCAAATCTTACTTATGTACCATCTTCTACTTCAAAGGGAGAACTAAGTGATATTTCACTGTTTGATCATGTAAAGCTTACGGCTGCTATCGCCAGTTGCATGTATGACTATTTAAATGAAAACCATTTGAAATATAAAGAAGAGCTTCTGGATAAAAAGGATTTTTATGATAAAAAAGCTTTTTTATTATGTTCAATGGATATTTCAGGTATTCAGAAATTTATTTATACGATCACGTCCAAAAATGCATTAAGAACTTTACGTGCAAGATCTTTTTATCTTGAAATCATGATGGAACATATCATTGATCTGTTGCTTGATAAGCTGGAGCTGTCCAGAGCGAATCTGTTATATTCAGGCGGAGGGCACTGTTATCTGCTTCTGGCTAACACAAAAAAGACAGTTGACAGGATAAATGAATTTCAAAAGGAATTAAAAGAATGGCTCCTGGAACAGTTTCAGATTGAATTGTATGTTGCTTTTGGTTATGTGGCATGTACTGGAAATGCTTTTCGTAATATTCCGGAGGGTAGTTATGGACAGTTATTCCGTGAGATGAGCAAAATGCTTTCAGAACAGAAACAACATAGATATTGTGCACAGGATATTATTAAGTTAAACCATAAAAAACTCAGGGATTATTCCAGAGAATGTAGGGTTTGTAAAAGAATCGGGCGGGTAGATGATGAAGGTGTTTGCCCATTATGCAGGAAAATAGAAAGCTTGTCCAAGAATGTTCTGTATAGTGAGTTCTTTTCAGTGGTCCTGGGAAATTCAGAAGAAAAAAAGGGCATGCCATTACCAGGAGGCTGTTACCTTGTGGCAGATACAAAAGAATCATTAAGCAGACGAATGGAAAAGGATGATCATTTTGTGCGTGCTTATTCCAAGAATAAAATGTATACCGGAAAACATATCGCGACTAAATTATGGGTGGGAGATTATACTACAGGAGATACATTTGAGGAATTTGCAAAGAAATCAAAGGGAATTAACAGAATTGGAGTTTTACGTGCTGATGTAGATAGCCTTGGACAGGCTATTGTATCCGGTTTCCAGAGTAAAAGAAATGGAGACAGATATATGACTTTGTCGAGAACTGCGGCATTATCCAGACAGTTATCTATTTTCTTTAAATATTACATTCGATTTTTGTTAAAAAACGGTGAATATTCGCTGGAAGGAAATGAAGGTATAAAGGAACGTCAGGCCACGATCGTATATTCTGGTGGAGATGATGTATTTATTGTCGGTGCATGGAATGATGTAATAGAGCTTTCTGTAGATCTGCAAAAAATGTTCCGAAAATACACACAGGGAACATTAAGCATTTCTGCAGGTATTGGTATTTATGAAGATTCATATCCTATTGCAGCTATCGCGCAGGAGACTGGAGCTATGGAGTCTGAATCGAAAAGAATGCCGAAAAAAAATGCAGTAACCATTATGGAAGATGGTGAGCGACATCTGGTGGAAGAAGATGAAGAGGAAAAAGAAATCAGTGACGGTACATATTCCTGGGAAGAATTTGATCAGGAAGTGATTCAGGAAAAATATAGAGCATTGAGTGAGTTCTTTGAGGATTTAGAAGACAGAGGTATGGCATTTTTGTACCGAATGTTGGAACTTGTACGTGGACATGAAGAAAAAATTAATTTTGCAAGGATGATGTATCTGCTTTCCAGACTGGAACCATCAGAAGAAGGACCGAAAAAAGAAAAATACAGACAGCTATCAAAAAAGATGTATGAGTGGATCCAATCAGACCAGGATTGCAGACAGTTGAAAACAGCAATTAATCTTTATGCTTATATGAATCGGAAAGGAGAGGGTAAAGATGAGGATTAATGATAATAATTGTGTGGATAAAGCGGAAAATGTTATAAAGAAATTGGTGGAAGATTCAAAACAAAAATATAGAGGAAAAATCAATATTGTTACAACCTCTAAGATAAGAAATCTGTTGGCTATGAATGCAGATATTTACAATCAGGTTCTTACAAAGTCTTCAGAAAAACTGGATGATGAGATTTGTGGAAGAATTGAGTATCTTCGAGTGCGTTTTATGTATGAATGTGGGCGAGAACCTAAAGTAAAGGAATTTGTGCAGCAGGCAGAAATTTTAGAGATACTCAAGGAGATCAAACAGAGCAAAAAAAATTATCTGTTATTCAGCAGATATATGGAGGCGCTGATCGCGTTTCATAAATATTATGGTGGAAAAGAACAGTAAGGGGGAAAGAATATGTACGCAAAAATTCAGATTTCAGGAGATATTTTAGTAAAGACAGGTATGCATATAGGTGGAAGCGGAGCCTTTGCTGCAATAGGAGCAGTAGATTCACCTGTTGTGAAAGATGTGAAAACAAATCTTCCTATGATACCAGGTAGTTCCTTAAAGGGAAAAATGAGAAGTCTTCTTGCCAAAGAATTCAATGAGCAGATAACAGAACCGAAAGGTGATCATGAGCGTATCAGCAGATTATTTGGATCTTCAGAAAAAAATAAGATCAAAAGAAGCAGGATTTTGTTTTCTGATATGGTATTAGCAAATGAACAGGAATTAAGAGAAGCAGGACTTCAGAGTATGACGGAAGTTAAATTTGAAAATTCTATTTCAAGACTTACTGCAGTAGCGAATCCGCGTCAGATTGAGAGAGCGGTCAGAGGGTCAGTTTTTGGATTGGATCTGATCTATGAAATGGAAAATGAGCAGGAATTTATAGAAGATATGCAAACTCTGGCAGAGGGAATGAAATTATTACAGTACGATTATCTGGGAGGAAGTGGATCTCGTGGTTATGGTAAGATTCAGTTCAACAATGTGCATGCAGAGGGTGTGATCGGCAATGTCGATAATATATTAATTGATAAATGTAATGAAATTCTCAAGGAAGTCGTAGACGCATAATGGAGGAGAGGGATTTTGGAGTATAAATTGTATTGTTTGGAATTTCTGACAGGAGTTCATTTCGGAAGTAAAAATCTGGACAGTACTGAGATCACTTTTCATGCAGATACATTATTTGCTGCATTGTTTCAGGAAGCATTAAAGATGGAAAAGCAGAAAGAATTTTTGAATGCTGTTTCAGAAGGCAGGATAGTATTATCAGATGCATTTCCATACATAGGGAAAAATTATTATATTCCTAAACCAATGATCTCTGTTCGTGTAGATGATAATGAGAAACAAGGAAATTCCAGACAGAAAAAAATGTTTAAGAATTTAAAGTATATTCCGGTAAACACAGTGGAAGCTTTTATAAATGGAACGTTTCCGGAAGAACATATGGAAGATATGCAGTATCTTGGAACTAATGGAATGAAGGTTTCAGTAGGGATCCGTGGAATGGAAGAGCCTCAGCCATATCGTGTAAGTACATATCATTTTACAGATGGCTCCGGTTTATATATAATAGCCGGAATGGAATCAGAAAAGGATCAGGAATGTTTGGACGAGTTATTTGAAAGCCTCCAATATACAGGATTAGGTGGCAAAAAAAGTTCTGGGATGGGAAGATTTAAATGTAGGGTTTGTGATATTCCGAGAGAAATGAAAGAACAGTTGACCCAAAAAGCGTCGCTGCATTTACTCTTATCAACAGCACTTCCCGAAGATGAAGAACTTGAAGATATTTTGAAAGGAGCAACATATAGTTTGCTCAAAAGAAGTGGATTTATAGATTCTCAGACATATGCCACTCAGCAAATGCGAAAAAGTGATATTTATGTTTTTTCTGCGGGTTCCTGTTTTGTAAATACTTTTAAAGGAAAAGTCATAGAAGAAAGAAATGGTGGAACTCATCCAATATTCCGTTATGCAAAAGCTTTTTTCATGGGGGTATAAAAATGGGACAGAAATTAAAAACATATCAGATACAGTTGACTGTAAAAGGTCCGGTATTCATAGGTGATGGGAATCAAATACAAAAGAAAGAATATGTTTTTCTGAACAGGAATACAATTGGAGTTGTGGATGCTGCGAAACTGTATTTTCTGGCACAAAAATTGCATATACAGAATGATCTTGAGCGTTTTATGGTTGAGGATACACGTGAGGATTTAAAACATTGGAGTATCAGAAACCATGTTTCGCTTACAGATCTGAAAAGGTGTATGAAATATACAGAAAATGTAGGAGACCGCTCCGAAGAAAAAGGCAAATTGCAGATTATGACATGCGTGACAGATCCTTATGGAAATCCGTATGTACCGGGAAGCTCATTAAAAGGAATGCTTAGAACGATTTTACTTAGCAAGGATATTGCTCAAGATCAGATAAAGTATAAAAGGGATCAGAGTCAGATCAGGAGTGAATTAAGTACTGGGAGAAAAAATCGTAAAATTTTGAATCGAAATATTGGAATAATTGAAAAAAAGGCTTTTTGTACATTAAAGCATACGGATAAAGAAGATGTGGAATTTGACAATATGTCTGGCATTATCGTAGGCGATAGTGAACCTTTGAGTAGAGAAGATATTGTTTTATGTCAGAAGTGGGAACAACATGTAGATGGATCATATAAAACATTAAATCTTCTGAGAGAGTGTATTAAACCTGGAACTGTGATAAAAAGCTCATTGACAATAGATGAAACAGAATGTAATCTAAAAATTGAGGATATTTTGGATGCAGTAAAATTGTTTTATGAGCAGTATTATCAGGTGTTCCAGAGTAAATTTCCGAGATGTGACAGAGGTAAACCTAATACAGTATTTCTTGGTGGTGGAAGTGGTTTTGTTTCAAAAACGGTTGTTTATCCTATGTTTGGTGAAAGAGAAGGTATTGAAATAACAAAAGATATCTTTGACAGAACAGGTGTGCCACAAGATCATAAACATTATAAAGATACAAGAATGAGGGTTTCACCACATATTTTGAAATGTACCCGCTATCAGGGGAAAGAATATATGATGGGACAATGTGAAATTGATATTTCTTAATAAAAGAGAATATCTGTTTGGATTTTGCCGCGCATGGCTTAAATACTGAGTTTGCTGCCGATTTAAGCGAATGAATTTTATTTGTTTTTCCAAAAATATTTTTCCCACGCAATCCCGACCATGAGCCCAGACTGGTGGCGGGATTGTAGTGATGGTATTGAGAAATGTAGTTCCCCGACAGGGGACGGAAATATTTATTCCTTTCTACTATTCGTATTCATAATTTAAATTGAGAAATGTAGTTCCCCGACAGGGGACGGAAATTTTTTGCGTGTTGTTCCGCTCATATAAGGAATAAATTGAGAAATGTAGTTCCCCGACAGGGGACGGAAATTTTCTACGAGCGCGGAAAAGAAATCCATTTAATAAGAATTGAGAAATGTAGTTCCCCGACAGGGGACGGAAATCATTTGCGAATTTAGCAATATGCTGTGCGGTTGTGATTGAGAAATGTAGTTCCCCGACAGGGGACGGAAATTTTAATCCACCTAACCTTGCGGTATTTGCTCACCCTTATTGAGAAATGTAGTTCCCCGACAGGGGACGGAAATCCTCTGAAACCATTGCGTAAACTTTCTGCTTCATTATTGAGAAATGTAGTTCCCCGACAGGGGACGGAAATGAGATTCTAAAGCATTAACAACGTCGACGTCCATATTGAGAAATGTAGTTCCCCGACAGGGGACGGAAATTGGTTCTGAGTATTAATAATGATGTTTTCAGATTTATTGAGAAATGTAGTTCCCCGACAGGGGACGGAAATTGTTTATACGTTTTGCTCCAAAGCCACATATTATATTGAGAAATGTAGTTCCCCGACAGGGGACGGAAATTTCAGACCATTATAGGAAGATTTATTAAATCCTATTGAGAAATGTAGTTCCCCGACAGGGGACGGAAATTGGAACACGCAAACAAAGGAATCGAACGTCACAATTGAGAAATGTAGTTCCCCGACAGGGGACGGAAATGAGTGATACTACCCTATCAAGAGTTTCTTTATTTTTATTGAGAAATGTAGTTCCCCGACAGGGGACGGAAATGTGGTTAAATTCCGCCGTTCTTTTCACCAAATCAATTGAGAAATGTAGTTCCCCGACAGGGGACGGAAATTAAGTTGCCAACTATCGTTGTTTCTTCAAACCGATTGAGAAATGTAGTTCCCCGACAGGGGACGGAAATTCCTACTTATCTTTAGTTTGTCTGCAAATTCTTGCTGATTGAGAAATGTAGTTCCCCGACAGGGGACGGAAATCGTACTTATGAACGGAAAATCAGAAAGACAAATTGAGAAATGTAGTTCCCCGACAGGGGACGGAAATTTTAAAGCAGATGTTGATAATGCAATTACTGTTAATAAAGAATTGAGAAATGTAGTTCCCCGACAGGGGACGGAAATTAGACAGGGCAAAACCTATACTATGGTAACTCTTATTGAGAAATGTAGTTCCCCGACAGGGGACGGAAATGCTACTTCAAACGGTGTAACATCTTCGTTCTGTACGCATTGAGAAATGTAGTTCCCCGACAGGGGACGGAAATCTTCCTTTCTTTAACAATGAGGGAATTCAAATGATTGAGAAATGTAGTTCCCCGACAGGGGACGGAAATTTCAATGCTTAATCCATAAGCTTTGAGTGTTTTATTGAGAAATGTAGTTCCCCGACAGGGGACGGAAATCATTAAGCAACGCTTTTTGAAGATTGTAGAAAAGTATTGAGAAATGTAGTTCCCCGACAGGGGACGGAAATGTTGCTTTCTGTGAATACTCATTAAATTTTCCCATTATTATTGAGAAATGTAGTTCCCCGACAGGGGACGGAAACCAAAGTAGTAAAAATTCTATAAACACAAAAATCAATATTGAGAAATGTAGTTCCCCGACAGGGGACGGAAACACTTAATCCGGTTGCGTCTTTTAGATCTCCCTTATTCATTGAGAAATGTAGTTCCCCGACAGGGGACGGAAACTATTAAATGGGATTTTTTATGTATTTTATACCGCATTGAGAAATGTAGTTCCCCGACAGGGGACGGAAACTCTGTTCCGTACACGTCATTAATATGTTGCATCTGCTCATTGAGAAATGTAGTTCCCCGACAGGGGACGGAAACCCTCCTTAAAATCTCATTGCAAGATATAAGCCATAACCATTGAGAAATGTAGTTCCCCGACAGGGGACGGAAACTTTCCTAGTTTGTGATAATTTACGTGCTTTCTTTTTTATTGAGAAATGTAGTTCCCCGACAGGGGACGGAAACGGCATCTGCGGAATGCCTGATATGATTCTTGCGATTTTATTGAGAAATGTAGTTCCCCGACAGGGGACGGAAACATGATATTTTCTGATTTCAACATAATTAACTACCCCATTGAGAAATGTAGTTCCCCGACAGGGGACGGAAATATCTATCCATTTATTCGAGCACAGAACAATAAACTTTATTGATAACATGTAATATACGGAGGTGGAAAATGGGATTTTTGTATGTGAATGAAAATGGAGCGACTATCGGAGTTGAAGCAAATCAGTGTACTGTGAATTATAAGGACGGTATGAAACGTCTTATTCCAATTGAATCTTTAGATGGAATTACAATCATGGGGCGTTCACAAATGACAACTCAGTGTGCGGAAGAATGTATGAGCAGAGGGATTCCGGTAAGCTATTTTTCGAAGGGTGGAAAATATTTTGGCCGGTTGATATCAACAGGACATGTTAATGTGTCAAGACAGAGAAAACAAAGTGCTCTTTATGATACAGAATTTGCTGCAACACTTGCTATGAAAATTCTTTGTGCAAAGATTAAAAATCAAAGTGTAGTATTACGTCGATATGAAAAAAGCAGAGGGATTAACCTGGAAGAAGAGCAAAAAATGCTGACAATCTGTAAAAATAAGATCATGACTTGTAATAGAATTGAGGAAATGATCGGTTTTGAAGGACAGGCGGCTAAATATTATTTTAAAGGACTGGCAGCCTGCATTGATAAAGAGTTTTCTTTTCAGGGAAGAAGTCGTAGACCACCACGAGATGAATTTAATTCTATGATCAGTTTAGGCTATTCAATATTAATGAATGAAGTGTATTGTAAAATAGAAATGAAAGGCTTAAATCCTTATTTCGGTTTTATTCACAGGGATGCAGAAAAACATCCAACATTGGCAAGTGATATGATGGAAGAGTGGCGAGCAGTAATTGTAGATGCAACCGCAATGAGTATGATCAATGGACATGAAATACAAAAAGAACATTTTAATTTCAGCATGGATGAGCCAGGATGTTATCTGACGAGAGATGGTCTGAAAATATATCTGAATAAGCTGGAGCGTAAATTCCAGACAGAAGTGCGATATTTAAAATATGTGGATTATGCAGTAAGCTTTCGAAGAGGCATTTTTTTGCAAATGGAACATCTGGCAAAAGCAATAGAAGAAGGGAATGCAAATCTTTATGAGCCAATTACCATTCGATGATGAAGACTATTATTTTCAGATATCAGAAGAGTTGGAATCAGATAAGGAATTTATTCTGATCATTTATGATATTGTAGAGAACAAAAAAAGAGTAAAATTTGCCAAACTTTTATCTGGTTATGGAATAAGGGTGCAAAAATCGGCGTTTGAAGTAATGTTGACAAAACAACGATACAATAAATTGATTGAGGAAATTCCTCATTATATCGATAAATGTGAAGACAGCGTCAGGATATATAAGGTGTCAGGAAGAGAAAAAGTCATTTCCTGGGGAGAGGTGCCAGAATTTGATGAAGAAATTATCTTAATATAAGTTCTAATGAAAAATAAAAAAAGGGAGTATAAAAAATGGGAAAAAAATATTTATTTTCGCCAATTGGAAACACAGACCCGATAAAGTATTTATATGATGGTTCAATGCTTCATATATGCAGATATTATGAACCAGATGTTGTATATCTGTATTTATCCAAAGAAATGGCAGAGAACCATAAAAAAGATAATAGATATGTAGAAACCCTGAATCTGTTAGGGGACTTTTTGAATCACAAATTTGAAGTACATATAATTGAAAATCCTGATATGGTAGAGGTTCAACAGTATGATGTGTTTTATGATGAATTCCGGAAAATTATTTCAGAAATTGAAGAACAAAAAGAGAAAGAAGATCAGTTATTAGTTAATATGGCATCCGGAACACCTGGTATGAAAAGTGCACTGCTTATTATGGCAACGTTGGCGGAATACAGATTTTTGCCAATACAGGTGTCTACTCCACAGAAGAAAAGTAATCTGGAACATGAAGAAAGAGACGAATATGATGTTAAAGCGAACTGGGAACTGAATGAAGATAATGAGGAAAGTGCAGAAAACAGATGCCAGGAAGTGAAGTGTCTGAATCTGATGCGGCTACTGAAAATCGATATGATAAAAAAGCACTTATTATCTTATGATTATCATGCAGCGCTGGCAGTTGGTAAGGAAATCAAGGATGAATTAAATCCTGTGGCATGGAAGTGGTTACAGTCAGCAGATGCGAGAGCAGTTTTGGACTGGGAGAGAATGAACAGGGTTTTACCAGAAAATAATGGAATTATTTCAGCAGTGAGACAAGAAAATAAAAAGAAAATCTTGTTTGAATATCTGTTGGCTTTAGATTTAAAAGTAAAACGTGGAGAGTATGCAGATTTTATCAGAGGAATTACTCCATTAATCATTGATCTGCTGGAAATGGTCCTTGAGCAATTTTGCAAAATTAATGTTACACAGTATTATAAGAAAAAAGAAAGAAAATGGGATAGATATAAATTAGATGGCACAGAAGTATTGGGTATTATGAATGAAAAGTTTTATCCATTTAGATATGGGATAGTATATTCAAGCCATTTGCAACCAATTATTGAGAAAAAATGTAAAGATGATTTATTAAAACAGAGAACTAAAGGTCTGGTAGAAATTGAGCAGAATGTCAGAAATATTGCAGCTCATAATATTGTGTCAGCTACACCTGAGTGGGTTAAAGAACAAGCTGGCAGGAGTGTAGAAGATATTTTGTGGCTGCTGAAATATATTTGCGAACAGGTAAAAATAAATACCAGAAAAGAAAATTGGGATTCGTATGATTATATGAATAAGAGAATTATTGAAGAATTGGATAGATGAGTATGCTATTTCCCTTTTATGGGAAAATGAATTGCCGCTGGATGAGATAAAGAAATTACAAATGAAATAACATTCTTAGAATTATGTAAACAAAAACAGGGGATTGCCACCAGGCAATCCCCTGAAATATTTCATATGAAATTATAAGGTAGTGTAAATTATTCTGTGTAAACATCTCAGATTGATGATAAAATCATAGGTTTATAGAATACAAAAATATAATGTGATGGGCTGAATGGCATACTTTGCTGTTCAGCCTGTTGTTTATTTAGTAGCATGGATTCTATTGCATGTCAAGGGCGCCCGAGAAAATCGGGCGTTTATTTACCCTTGATATGCGATTGGATCTGTGCTTAATCGATATCCTCTGGCTGGATCCGATCCCCAAAATAGATGCATAACTGATCCAGTGTCAGACCCCAGTCCCAAGCCTTTCCGGTCCATTTTTTTGTAGCATCCATCATTGCCAGATAGAGCATCTTGAAAAGTGCATCATCGGTCGGAAAAATAGTCTTGGATTTCGTAACCTTGCGTAGCTGGCGGTTAAAATTTTCGATAGAATTTGTAGTGTATATTAATTTACGTATCTCAGATGGATATTTAAAATAAGTGGATAATTGTGTCCAGTTATTTCTCCAAGATCCAATGGAAGCAGGGTATTTTTTGCCCCATTTTTCTTCCAGATCTTCCAAGGCTGTGAGCGCAAGATCTTCTGTATCAGCTTTGTAAACCAGCTTTAAATCCGCCATAAATGGTTTTAAATCTTTGTAAGAGATAAATTTTGTAGAATAACGAATCTGATGCACAATACACCTCTGGATCTCCGCCTGTGGGAATACTGCATGGATGGCATCCCCGAATCCGGTCAATCCATCTACGGATACGATCATGATATCTTCCACACCTCTGTTTTTTATCTCGTTGAGAACGGACAACCAGTATTTCGCACTTTCATTTCCTCCTACCCACATGCCGAGAACCTCACGTTTTCCATTCAGTTTAACACCTATAGCAACGTAAACAGCTTTTTTTACCGTTCGATTGTCTTCTCGAACATGGAAATGTACCGCATCCATAAAAACAATGGCATATTTTCTTTCCAGCG
>OGQS01001157.1_pt1 | contig 15436 bp, 16 predicted proteins | sample 1553331 | NCBI WGS metagenome assembly OGQS01 (sample SAMEA2580012, study PRJEB22360) | human gut metagenome | biome: human gut; feature: human-associated habitat; material: faeces | place: Denmark | collected 2008/2010
AGGCCCGCAGCACATCCATGTTGGGCTGCGGGGCGTCCGGGTCGGTGATGGCGCCGGTGGCCAGAGCCTCGTTGTAGTTGTCGATGATCTGGCCGCAGATGCGTTTGCGGTCGCGCAGCGGTGTCATCAGGTTTGCCATCCACTGCTGGTACATGCCGTCACAGCTGCTGCCGTGGTTGGCAAACAGGAAGTAATATTCCTGCTCGACCTCAAGCGGCGAGGCCTGATGCTCGTAGTAGTCTGCCAGTGCGCTGCGCTTCTTGTCGGTGGAAAAGCCGCGAATATCATCGAGGCCCCGGGGGAACAGCTCCGGGTTGCGGATCCACTTGGAGTAAGCCTCCACCGGGATCTTCAGCGCATCGAAAATATCCAGAAAATCCTCGAGCGTGATCTTCATTTCGCCCTTTTCCCATTTCTGGATCGTGCGCCTGTCCCGACCGAGGCGTTCCGCCAAGGCACGCTGCGAAACCCCTGCGTCCTGACGCGCTGCAGCGATTGCCTCTGCCACGCGTATTCGATGTTCGACCATACTTTCCAACTCCCCTTCTTTTGAACGCAAATCGCCGCCGGGGAGCCCTGTGGCAGGCGGCGCATAATGTACCGCCAAACTTCCCGGTCACTGGCTGTGTACTTTGTACACCGGGATGTGGTATAGTGAAAAAAGCCGATATTCCATCATCTTCCGGTGATGTAACCATTTTACATTCTTTTCCATTTATTGTCAATCTTTTCCTGTACATATCGTATAACAATTCAAAAAAAGCAGGTGAAAATCGTGTACATCTACCGCGCTGTCCGCCAAGAGTTGTCCACCCCCGAAACAGGCCCCTATGCTACCTTTGGCATCCTTGCCCTGCGTCTTGCGGCCAGTGGCAGAAGGTCTGCCTTATCGCGGATGTGTCAACTTCCCGCAGCTTTGCCGCCGACCTGGCTGACCGCTGTACCGCAGGCCAGCTTGACCCGCGCCAGCTGAACGATGTAATCGAGGATGCACTGACTTTTTAGGGACATGGCAAAAGTTTCGGGGACAAATGCGCCCAAAAATTCCCCGCTGCCTTTTCATCCGGGAAGGGGCCTCTCCGGGTGAACATATCCCCCCTGCCCAATACCTGCCGTTGTACCCGAAGTCTCGATGGCAGTGCCTATTCCTGATCAATTTTTGTGTCATAGCTTCTGCGCAAGGCTTTGTAGGCTCGTTTTGCTACAGGGCCTTCTTGTTTTGCGCTCTCCTGCTCGGCCACATCCTTCAAGATCTTAAATATAAGAAAATGCACAATGGTACAGCTGCTCAAAATCTACAACTATATCGTAAATAAGGAACCTCAACTAATCGGGGAATCTATAACTATGTCGCAAATATAAAAAGGCACCTGCCTTGAACAAACGCTATGGACTTTGTGGCGGTGACAACTATCAGAAATAAAATGTTGAGAAAAATAGCGCTGTATGCTATAATATTCCTATAAATTATTTGCGAAAGGAGGAAGCCTCATGAATTTTGTACTGAAACAATTTGATGATGTTCTGCTTAATTTTTCGGCTAAGCGTACCATGGATGGCATGGATATTTCTATCACTGCAATAAATAAAGATAAGACAGAACGGCTTCCTCTTGGCATGGAACCTACCAGCGAATCGCTCACACGCTGGCTGCGACATCGGACGATTCCGGCAAACCGTGCGTATGCACAAAATTTCTTATCAAAGAACGGCTTGCGCGAAAACGACTTTATTGGTATCCTGCAAGTCTGCAAAGGACTCTCTCTGACGGATTGCTATTGGGTCACATATCCGGATGACCAAAAGACCTTTGCAGAAGTAAATCTCTTCGATAATCGTTTTAGCCAAGTGCTTTCTCAGATTGCATTTACTGGCTATGGTAGTTCTCCGGTATCCAAATTCCGTTCTTCTCCTGAATTTACTACAAATGGTATGCTGCCTAAAGCGTGGCGCAGGAAGGAAGGTAAGGTTCTGCTCTATAAAGGCGGAACGAGCGGCTTAGCCAATACAGGTAAGGAACCCTATTCTGAGTTCTATGCCGCACAGGTGGCAGAGGCAATGGGCATACCTCATGTCACCTATGGTCTTTCAAAATGGAAGGGGCAGCTTTGCTCCACCTGCGAACTGTTTACTAGCAAAGATGTTTCATTTGTCCCGGCATCCACACTTATCAATACTTCCAAAATTTCTAAAATCATTGATTGGTATGATGACCACGGCTGGAAAAACGACTTGGCAGATATGCTGGTTCTGGACGCCATCATTCGCAATACAGACCGTCACCTCGGCAACTTCGGCTTCTTGGTCGATAACCATACGAATCAGTTGCTGAGACCAGCACCCGTCTTTGACAATGGACTGTCCTTGTATTGCTATGTTATGGACAATGATTTAAACAACCTCTCAGAACAGGAAAAAACATTAGCCCCTGCCCTGTATGCGAACTTCGATGAGGTTGCTCTTCATGTTATTGGACAAAAACAAAAGCAGGAACTACGACATTTGCTCACTTTCAGGCTTAAAAAGCATGGCCGCTACAATCTCAGTGATGAACGCGTTAAAATGCTGGAAAGCTCTATCCAAGAGAAAGCAAGATATTTGCTGGAATCTGCATAACTTAGTTTCCCGATATGAAATAGTTTCCCATATTTCAAGGTGAATCGTAATATCCAAACAAAATATGGTGTCAAGTAAAGAGCGCCGCCTCCACAGACTCGTGGAAGCGGCGCTTTACTGCTATCGTTGCTTTTCATTAACGATAGACTTGTAATTCGTTAACGAAGAGTTGTATTTTTTCTGTACATTCCGAACTATTGATGTTGTTTTTGCACACTCAAATTGTCCGCCAAATGATCTACATGCATGTCCAATGACTGATCCGAATACTGTCCGCATTAACGCAAAAAACAGTCACCTATTCATTATTTGCTCAAGAGAATTCTATTGCTTTTTGCCCAAAGATATGCTATTATATAATCCATCTGCATGATGCAAGCATAGAAAGGAACCCGTATGGAAAAGGAACTAAATCGTAATGGCACTGCCTTGGAAGAGGCTAACAATCGCGAGTATGTCTATGTCCGCTATGAATCCGATGACGATGATGAAATGGATATTTACGATGTAGTCGACCTTTGCAAAAAGGGCGTGTCAATTTTAAAGCGTTATATCGTTCTACTGTTGATTTTCGTTCTGGCTGGCAGTGTGCTCGGCTATCTAAAAGCAAAACATGATGCTTCCGAAACATACACTTCCTCTGCACTGCTATTTGTAGATTTAGATCGTGAGCAGTATTCCAGCTCCAACGACATTTATGACGCTTCTACTCTGAGTATGCTGGCAAAGTCTTTCTCCCAAATTGTCAACAGTGACTCCATCATGACACCTGTTTCCGATAAGTTTGCCGTAAGCAATGTGGATGTCACGGTCCCTGATGGCACACAGACCATTCAAGTCGCTGTGACTGCCGATAACGCTTCTGATGCTAAAGAAGGCTGCGCAAGCCTCGTGAATGCCGGCATCGATGCAGTAACTTCTGCTACCAACTATGCCACCATTACGGTAGTCTCCCCTGCAAGTGAGGCCACCCAGAGCAGTGTGGAAGATACAGCAAAGGATACCGCTATGACAGCCGTAGTCTTCTTGCTGGTTGCCCTCGCTATCGTTGCTGTTCGCGAGTTTACTTTTGCTTATAGAGCGCATGAGGCCGCCAAAGCTAATATGGGATAAACAAGGTTTCTACATAGCAAATGCTCCCCCATAGGATAGTTCAGCCTACCAAATAGCCTTTAACCAAGCCTTCGCACTTGCGAAGGCTTTATTAATTATATAGTCGATGCCTACTTGGGGAGCATGGATTGTGCAAAAATGGACAGTGTCTCGGTCAATCGCTGGACACGCGAGTAGATCATTTGGCGGACAGTTAGAGAGATCAGAAACATTGCACCCATCCAGACAATATGTTATAATGTATAATATTTTATGGAATTGTTGGGGGGATTGCTATGTTTGCTTTACAAGTGGTCTGGTTCTACTTACTTATGCTTGCCGTCCCGTTAGCCATTGGCGGGTTGTTTTTCCCTGAGCAGAGCATACTTTCTCCTGTGTCATATCTAGCAGGACTTGCCACTGCTTGGGGCACATATGAGATCATCGGTTTGCCCTGTGCGCTGTTATTTAAAACATCACTTACCACCCTTACCGTGTTGTGGAGTGCAGTAATAATCCTGTTGACCGTTTCCGGCGTATTGGTGCGATATACCCACGGTCGAATGACACTATTACCTACAAAGAGTTTGCAACTATCCCGGACAGCCCGGATTTTATTGGCGTTGGTTATTGTAATGGTTGTGTTGCAGACAGCCCGCACCGTGACTGGATATTTTCTTGCCTTCGATGACTCAGATTACTTAGCTCAATCTACAACCGCCCTTTGCACCAACACCATCAATCAGTATGAGCCGCAGACTGGCCGCCAAGTGGACATTCTCGCTCAGGATGAGCCACACCACAAGATTGCTCTCTGGGGCATCATATGGGCCACAATGACCCAGCTCACGGGCATTCACCCATCCATTCTCTGCCGGACGCTCCTACCTGTTATTGTTATCCCTGCCGCCTATATCATCATATACCTGATTTTGAAGGACATGTTTGGTAGCGAAGAAGAAAAGCCCTTGGCCGGTCTACTATTTCTACAAATTGCTTATGAACTGGGCAGCTGTGGCGCCGGCGTCCGACAATGGTGGCTTTTTATGTACAGCTGGTACGGCAAAACTGTGGCCGCTTTGCTCATTTGCCCGTTTATTCTGTACCTATTCCTTATTCTCGAAAACGAAACCAACAAAAGGCATCAGCTACAGCTCTGGGTTCTGCTAGCCCTGACGGCCTGGGCAGGCTGTATGGTAGCAGCTTCGTCCTTCCTTATGGTTCCCTTCCTCTTAGGCGTACTTGGCCTGTGTCATTTTGTCCGAAAGCGAAATTTGCTTTTCTGCATCAAGCTAGGCATCTGCACCATTCCCTGCCTGGCTCTTTACTATATTACTCGCTAACTGGTGGAGACGGGAAAAATGAATCGTTTACATGAATTGTTTTTAATTGCGCTTGATGTATTTGATCTTGCCACATCCCGTGGGTTTTATTTCCTTCCCTTTTTGTTTGCTATAGCTTATCTCATTTTATCAGATGATGAAAAGCACAAACGCACCATCACATTTCTTTTGGCTCCGACTGCATTGGGAATGCTTATCCTGCTTTCCCCATTCGTAGGTAGCTACGCCGAGGGACGCGATTATATACAGATATGCCGCTTTTACTGGACATTACCGTTCGACCTAATCGTTGCATACTGCATTGCAGACAGTCTGTGGAAGGCCAAACGTCCAGCAGCCAAGGCTGCGCTTATAGCGGTATTAGCTTTGGGCGTGATGTCCTCCACTCGTCAGTATAACACTATCTACCCTAAGGTAGATATCGGCTGGCCTTGGGAAGTAGCTGCGAATCCATATAAAGTGCCCGCATCTGTTGAGAAAACCTGTGACGTCATTCTAGCACAACAAAACGGTGAAACTTGTCGTGCTGCTTTCCCTCAAGATTTAGCCATGTATGTTCGGCAGTACGATGCAACAATCATGATGCCCTATGGGTCTTATGCTGAATGGTGGAATTCGGAGTCCCCTTGTTTTGGGCCTCTAAACGCTGATCAGATTAACTTGGATGAGGTCGAACAGGTTGCTCTAGAGGACGGGCTTGATTATTTTGTACTGGATCAGAGCAAAATAGTCAGTGGTTCTTTGGAAAACTACACAGAGATTGAATCTGTTCCGGATGAAGAAACATCCTATGGCGTTTACAAAAGAATACCGGAAGATTATGATGATTGATTTTTGCGGCTTATATTTTACTCTACAGTCACGCTCTTTGCAAGATTTCTCAGCTTATCTACATCAAGACCTTTAGCAACGGATACATAGTAGCCAAGCAACTGCAACGGAATGACAGCCAGACTTTCAAAAAAGTCCTCATTCACCTTCGGAACATACACCGTGAAGTTCACCTGATCCTCGATTTCATAGTTGCTATAAGTCATTAGACCCATCAGGTACGCTCCACGGCTCTTGCACTCCACCATATTGTATACAGGGAATCTTTTTACTATCGCATCATCTCCGCAATTTTGTTGTAATGCATTCCATCACATTAGAAACCATATCATCCTTTGTGATAATCAGCAAACCAAAATATACTGTTGCACCTAGTAATACACTTATCGTTAAGTGCCCCACCAAACCCATAGGTACAATTTTTATAATCATTAATGCAAAAGCCATTCCTGTACCAGCTATAGCATACTTTTTTAACTGCACCAAGACATTAGATTTATGAAAACAAGTTGGTAAATTAAACAACTGAACTAACATGGCAACAAATTCTGCAATCACTGATGCGATGGCAACGCCTATTGCATCTAACTGAAAGACAAGAATAAATATCAAATTTAAGGTTACATTAACAATTGAAGCAATCACAACTGATGTTGTATATATATTTTGTTTGCTATATGCGATCAAAACTGTTCCTAACAGTTTTTCTATACTCATGACAATAAATAAAATTGCCAGAATCTTCATTAACGGAGATACCTCATCATATCCTGATCCAAAAAAGACAGGAACAAAATAATCTGAAACGCAAATGCAACCGATTGTCAATGGTACAGCCATGAAATACGTATATTTTATAGCTGATACAAAATAGCTGTTAGCTTCAGTGTCACCATGTTGATCACTTAAGTATGAAAATCGTGGAAGGAGCACGGTAAAAAGAGAACTTATAGCAACCAGTATAATTTTAATAATTTTTTCCGCTTGACTATAATAACCGACTTGCAAGGTATCGACTAATGATCCCAGCATAGTCTTATCGAACACTGTATATAATTGAAGCGCAATATTGGGAATGAACAGTTCCCATACTCCCTTAGAATGACGAAATAAATTCAATTTGGAAAAACAAACCCTATTTATTTTCCCTTTCAAGGAAGGCCACATTGTTATATTGCCAATCAAATCGCTTAGGCAATATATGATGGTATATAGTACAAGGTCACTTTCTTTCTTTACGAGAGCCAATATCAGTACGGTAGAAATAATCTTTATAATGGAATTTCTAAGCGCAGTAACTTTGAACTGTTCCAGTCCCTGAAACAGCCAGCTAATATCAAATCCCCATGCTGCAAAAGAAATAACCTGCACAGAAAAGAGTATTCTATAGTGTTTCCAAGAAGGCAGATTTATAAAAACCAGATAGAAAACAAAAACAATTAAAATCATCACAATTCTAATTGATAGAATTTCGAAGAAAATGCAACTTACCTCATTTTTTGATTTATGCCTCCTTGCTATTTCTCTCTGGGCATAATTTGCGGTTCCCAGCATTGCAACCATACAAAAATATGACACTATTCCAGTTGTATAGCCAAAATCTCCAATTGCTTGTGCATCCAGAACTCTTGATACATACGGAGTCGTTATAACCGGTATTATTATTGTAAGCAATTGGCTCAAAAGATTATATACATAGTTTTTTTTCAGTCTACTGTCCATTTATATTCCTTTTTTCAAGCCATTGATTTTTTATATATCTTCCTGGTTGCTTATAGCTAACAACATGTGCCGGATTTCCAGCTGCTGTTGTATTATCGGGAATATCTTTGACTACCACAGAACCCGCACCAATTGTTACATTACTGCCTACTGTCACATGCTCAACAACGCATACTCCCGGTCCAATGTACACATTATTTCCTATATCTGCAGCTTTACCCTCATTTGCTCCGATTGTAACAAATTGTGACAAATTACAGTTATCCCCGATTACTGCACTGTCACTAACAACGCAAGGACCTCCATGTCCAATATATAAGCCATAACCGATCTTACATTTGTATCCAATATTTATTTTTCCAAATGTTCGCTTCCACTTATGAATAGGTAATGCGAACATCTTTCTCGTCCCCCCGGCTTGGCACATTCTGAGCCAAAACATATAATTGAATCCCGGATCTTCTAACATCCCCCTGATAAACGTTCTAAATCCAGTTTTACCATAGCAGCGATACAAATCGCTTTTAATGTATTCATTCATTTATTGAGTCTCCGCTTTAGTAAAATCAATTTTTTATAATTTTTCTTTCCAATTGCTTTTTTTAAGACATTCTGGACTTTAGATTTAAAAGGCACCTTCGACCACGATGCAAAATAATGATGCCAGCAAATTGTATTGCACGTGATATCGGGTTCATGGATGTCGGTATCATAACCACAAAAATACTCTGATGGAAACACCGTCAATCCAGCTACTGTTTGTAGTGTATTATCTGTTTTCAATCCCTCTTTTTGTAAAATCTCTGTCACGTGAAGATTTACAGTTTTATAAATTCCATCTGCTTTTATCTCAAAATGTTCAGTTTTATATTGGTTGATAAACTCTTTTAAAATAGGAAAATTCTTCTCCACCGCAAATATCAATCCTGGCGCAACAATTCCGGTACATTCAAACCCTGTAAATCCTTTTAATTGTAAAAATTGTTGTGGTAACGGTTTGATGAACTCTACATCTGTATCCAAATATATTCCACCATATTGATATAAAATATCAAATCGAGCATAATCCGCCACAAATGCCCATTTCTTTGCCTCATAAGCTTCTTGAATATATGGAATTGTCCTAACATTATAATTGTCTTCATTCCATTCCTTAATTTCCCAACCTGGAAAGTACCTTTCCCATGTCGAAATGCAATCTATTACGAGCTGCGGTTTGGGATTTTTTCCAAACCAGCAATAATGTATTATATGAGGAATATTATCCATTTTGCTCTGGTCCCTTTCCAAACAATTTTGTAAGCAAAAGAATCGGCATACAGGAAAAACAATTCAATCCCTGCACTTCCGTTACGCCATACAACGCCCAAGCTATAATTGCAACATTATCTTTTGGATTTTTTCTTTTTGCGAGCCTCGCAAAAAGTATTGTCAATAGAATCAACCAAATTATTCCTTGGTTAATCAACATATATGTATATATACAATCAAATGTAAAAGCATTTAATTTCCAAATGGGATCCCATGTCGTTTCCGTGTATAGGGATGTCATATTTTGACCAAACAAAGTGAATCCCTCGTGTGCCAAAGCATACGCACCTAAAATTATTCTTGCATTTAACGCTTTATTCAATAGCAACACGATCCCATTGCCTGTAGTATATAGGATAATTGCTGTCCCCATAGCAACCGAAAGAAGTGGAATTATTACAGTTGCTATTTTGCCTATAAGTCGAACAAACTTATGCTTAACTCTGCAGACATAAACACAACCAATCACAACTAACATTGCAATAAAATTAGTTCTTGTTTTGCAAAAGCAGTATAGAATACCAGACCCGAGAATCATATATATAATGTGCTTTGTTTTAATTTTATGCCAATTTAGCCAAATCCCCATAATTATCAAATTAAAAACAAGCGCTGCAAATGAATTTGGATGAAGCGTTCCGAAATCATATCTTGTTATACCGCCAATATTTTGCGTTATATCAAATATACCAATCATGCTGCCAATTATAGCTATTATCGTGTGACATATTACCAAAACGCTCTGCATCCTAAAAACATATCGAATGTATGTTTTAAAGTCAGTTTTTCTTATCGCCAAACAAGTAATGACAGTTGCTGCCAAAGCATTGTTTCTAGTGATCAAAGCATTATATACCGTAATACCTATGAGCATTGCATAAAGAAGCAATACCTTCACCTTATATCGCTGCATAATAATGCTTAAAATCATACAAAATGCACCTACGGCTGCTAAAATGGTATCCATAAAGTCACTGTATGGAATAATTTTGGACGCAGAAAACACTGTTTTAATAACAAGAAGGAATGTACCTGAATATAAAAACAAGTTTGATTCTTTTTTCATTTTATATTATCTCTCCACCTCGCGAAGTAATAAAATGATATAGGTTCACAAAGAATACACATGGTTTTATTTCTTAGGTTCAGATTCAATCTTTCGTCAAGACATGCATCCGTTAAATTTCTTTTGTAGCAGTCATATATTATGGCACCCTTTAAATTCTGAATAATGCCACACTCTTTACTCATCAGCATCTTGCCGCGTAGCATCGAGCCACATGGAGAGGCAAACTTCATTTGTTTGTCATTTGCTGTTAACCCTCCCTCTAAATACTCACACTGATAAATCGGCTTATTAATAAAAGCATATTGATACTTTAAACCGATTTGAATCCACACAACATCCTCACTTAAAAACCTTTCCCCCTGAAACTCCGGAAAAGGGAATTCTTTCAAAACAGGTGTTTTAAATACCTCAGCCATATCTCCAGGTCTGTTTTCCTTAATTCGATATTTTACATAAGAATCAACAAATTCTTCTGTCTCCAGCGAAACAACCGGCTTTCCATTCGAGTAACACCTCAAGAATGAATAAACACCAATTTCACCATTATTAGAGTACTTACGATGAGTTTTGCAGATGTCATCCACAGCATTTGGAAGCAACCGATCGTCACTATCTACAATCATCGTTAGTTCTGTATGTATTGTCCTTATGCCAACATTTAGTGCAGTATGTTTTCCGCCGTTTTCTTTCCAAATATAATCAATGTGAAACGATGCCTTATTCGCAATCTTTTCTACGACTTCTTGCGTACAATCTGTACTTCCATCATCTACTATCAGCCATTCAAAGTCTTTATTGTTTTGCTGTTCTAAGGATTGATATAAATTTTTTAACAGTTCAGCACGATTATAAGTTGGTGTTATGATTGTTACTGTTTTCATCAGCTTTATTTCTCCTGCAATATTCTCTCATAACTTGTTGAAGAAATCTATTTCTCTTACATATCCACACACTTAGGTTTATTGAGCTATCATTTTGAAGGATTTATCCTATTTCGAGTTTCCTCCACCAGATATATCCTTTATCTCTATCCTCTACTATATCTCATAAGACATAATGAAACATACTGATTGTCTGGTCAGGCGGATAGTATACTGCTCATTCTGAATTTTTTGCCTTGTACACTTTTAATGTTTTTCTGACAACTGTATCCCAATCATAATTATTCTTTACATATTCACGAAGATCTGTACTGTTTTCACACTGACGACTTAATATCATTTCCAGCTTATTTTTCAGATCACTTATATCCATGCTTTTAAAGGAAGTCACGTATTCTCCACCGACCTCAATATTTTCAGGTATGTCACTAACAAGACAAGGTATATTATAGCTTAGTGCCTCTAATAGACACATCGGCATTCCTTCCGCTTCACTTGGAAAAACGAAAAGCCGAGCATTAGAATAAAGTTCTTGTAGTTCCTTGCCTTCTACAAATCCGACAAACCGAATTCTATCATCACTTTTTGCTTCCCTCTTGACCTCACCAACAAAATCACTAACAAATGGAGCATCGCCAGCAATAATCAAAGGAAGCTCCGAAGGAATCTGCTTATATGCGCGAATAAGATATTCCACTCCCTTTCCAGGAACCAATCTGGAAAGGAAAAGAATATAACCATCCTTATTCAATCCGTACTTTTCTTGTATAATTTCGGGTGGAATTATGTCTTGAAGGGTTACGCCGTTTGGAATATATATAGCTTCCCTATTATATCTGGTTCTGAAGTATGTTTTTTGTTCCTCGGAAAGGACAATAATCTCGTCAGCATACTTGGCTGCAATTAATTCACCCCACCTCATGAATTTTGCGCCAAATCCCTTCCATTTTGGCGTTTTGTAATTTAGCCCATGTACTGTTACTATCGTACGAATTCCAAAAATATGAGGAAGAAGTAAGAAAAAGCTCGGTCCAATTCCGTGATAATGGATAACATCATAGTGTTGAAATAATGCATGAATAGACGCAAAAAAAGAATAAACCACTGCATCAGTTGACTTCTTTTCAATTGTTGGAATAGTAATTATGCGAACACCTTTATACTTCTTTTGGGGCTCAATAAATTTGCTTTTCCGATTGTATACTGTCACTTCATTTCCAAGATTTGCCATCCGTGTTGAAAGTTCCTCAACTACAACCTCTATCCCGCCTTCTCTTCCTGGAATTCTCTTGTGCCCAATCATTGCAATCCGCATGTTTAATGTATCTCCTCTTGACTCCTATTTACTATTGTACATTTGAACATAACATTCCTGTAACTTTTGGGCCTCAATTTGAATATCATAGCCTTTTTCTGCCAATTGAGTTCGCGTATCCTGACTTTTCTCTCTTCGCATATTCATAATTTTGTCAGCCCATTCTCTAGGTCGGCATTTTAGGCTCATCATTTCGGCTCGATTTGTGAGAAGTACTTCATCGGAAATTGTATTTGAGAACAAGCACGGAAGACCATTTGCCTGAGCCTCTACCCCCACAACAGGAAGTCCTTCAAAAATTGATGGCATAACAAATACATCCATTGCTTGATACAACTCATTAACATCCGATCTATCGATAAGAAAAATCACGTTTTTCTGAAGCCCTAAATCTTCAACCCTTTTTCTAAGAGCTGCTTCATCTTCTCCCTTTCCAATTAGTAAAAGTCGAATATTCGTATTTTCTTTCTTTATCTCATTTACAATCTCCAATAAAAACATTTGATTCTTCACATAATAAAATCTGCCCACATGTCCAATAACAAATTTTCCATTCAAATTCAGTTTATTTCTGATATCATTTCGTTTATGGTCATCATATTGGAATTTTGTTAAATCTATTGCATTGTGTATTATATTGACTTTTTTCCTAGGATACATAAAATCAGCAGCCTTTTGGCTACAGGCAAAATACCAGTTGGCTTCATAGGGCATAAGAAGTTTTGCAGCATATTTAATTGGAAGTTTGAAATCCAAGTCCAATTTTGATGAATGGCTATGCCCTATTCTATTTGGTATGCCAGCTCTTTTAGCTGCATACAGTGGAAATGCTGACATAGTATCAATATGAGAATGCACTATTTTATACTCATGGTGTTCATCAAAAAAATTTGATAAAAAAGAAAAGTAACGCAAATAGTTCTGTGGGTATAGACGCGGGGCTCGATATATTTTTCCGCCTAAATCTTTTATCTCACCTTCATAAGCACCTGGCGTATCTCTATGCGTCAAAAAATCGAATTGCACCTGAGATCTATCTACATTTCTATAGTAGTTCATAAGCATTGTTTCGAGCCCTGCCCGATCCATTATATTAACAACTTGAAGTACTCGAATCATATTCTTTTCCCCGTTCTTATTTTGTCTGAACTTTTTCCTTCCTTAAACAAGTTCCAAACTGTTTGCTCAACTGTTGCCAAACAAATACTTGATATCAATATTAATAAATCTGCCACATACTCATTCATGTAGTTTTTCAAAAATCCCATTTTAAGTAGTACAAAATATTCATTCAAATACATAAAAAACGAGATTTTACAAAGCCTATACAGCCCGCACCGATTATTGGAAAATCTTCTAAGTTGATTAGTTCAAAGAAAGTTATAATTCCCACTGCCGCAAGTAATGTAAAAAACAGTTCCTCTAGACCCTCATGTGTCTTTCCGTATCTATAAGCTACAACCAATGCACTAAAGGCAAAAGAAAGTATGCAGACAACTTTTTTCTTTTCTGGTGTGATTTCCTTATTTCTAATCTTACCCCAAATAACCCCAGCAGGAAACGAAAATACATATGCCCATGCTATTGTTCCTCGATAGATGATACCCATTTCAACAGAAGCCCATATATTATATGTATAGATATATTACCACACAATGCAAAATTTTTCAACAGGACAAATTATATCATTGCTGTTTCTGCTCCCTCAAATTGTCCCCTGAAAGGAAAGCGATCGTAAGCGATCAATTTGCATAAATCGGAGCAGTAGCGACACTTGCACGGAGTTTTAGCGTCACCGTTATCGGGGAAATAGCCCTACTTGCACAAAAGATTTTGAAACCCCCTACACTAATAGGAATCCGCAGAGCCGTTTTGGAATACAGTTCTGAAAAAATTTATAATTTTAAATAAAAAGAAAAACGGCAAAGTTCAAAATCGAACCTTACCGTCATCCATAGAGATTCCATTACGGAGAACGGGCAGTTCTCATACCACTCAGACGGGTAAATGGAGAACCGTGCCTCACGGATCAGCTTCTCCAGTGCCTCGCCTTTCTGGAAGCCGACGTTTTTGATGTTCTTAATACCATTTACTGTCTCTTCCAGCGGGCCAGTACCGGCGAAAAAGAACTGCACATCCGGCAGTTCTTTACAGACCTTGATGAGCGTGCCGATACCCTTCTCCTCCGAGAAGCGGCCGAAGTAGAGGACGTAATCCTTCTTCGGTGTTTCTTTCCACTCCACTTTGTCAATGAAGTTGTGCATTGCCACAGTCTTCGTCGCAAACAGCGGGTTGCTGTCCATCTTGCCGTAGCTCATTGCCTCCAGTAGACTTAATGGCATTCCTTCCAGATCAGACGGCAGCGTGTAAATGTAAGCATTGCTGTATAGTTCATCCAACATTGCTCCCTGCACAAACCCGGTAAATAGAATCTGATCGTCACCCTTCGCCAGTTCTTTCAATTCCTCCATAAAAGAATCCGTATCACTGGAGCCACCTGCGATGACCAGCTTTTTATCCGTCTTGACATTCTTGAAGGCCTCAACCAGATATCGAATCCCCTTTTCTGGCACCAGACGACCGAGGAACAATATGTATGAGTCTTTTTTCAGCCCGAACTTATCTGTAATCAGACTTGCTTCCCGAATCTGCGGCCTATTCACGCCATTAGGGATAAAGTGCGTTTCTCTTGCCCTGACTGTGGAGCGGTAGCACACGATAATAGAAAGGCAGTACGGCCGGCGAGTAAAACGGAAATCGAGGAATTGCTCAAAATACAGAAAGAAGATAAGGAGAACACACAAAATGAAAGCACATAAATATTGGTCACTCGGAGCACTTGCCTGCATGGCAGGATGCTTCTACACAGGTTGCAAGAAACTGATGCAGGCTCACAAGTATTTCGCTTGCGGCTCTCTGGTCTGCATGGGCATGGCAATCTACTCAGGCCACAAAATTGCACCGAAAAAGAAAAAAGCTGAAAAGCCTGAAAAATAAGAACACACGCCCTCGCCACAACAAGCGAGGGCTTTTTTGAACTCCTGGAGTTCATTTTATTTCCGTTACAAACTATATACTTCCATCATGAGTCGTATCCCGACTTTCAGACCTTCCTCAAAAGCAGTCTTCTCCCATGTGCAGCACACCGTCCCCTGCCGGTCCATAATCTTTTCCCAGAGCGGAATCTTATCTCCGACGTAATCCTTCAATTTTTCTATAATGCTACCATCCTTCCCAACTGAGATTCACATCCTCA
>OGQS01001169.1_pt1 | contig 15300 bp, 13 predicted proteins | sample 1553331 | NCBI WGS metagenome assembly OGQS01 (sample SAMEA2580012, study PRJEB22360) | human gut metagenome | biome: human gut; feature: human-associated habitat; material: faeces | place: Denmark | collected 2008/2010
GTACGTTCCTTTCGGATAGCAGTGGAGCCGCCGCCTACACAAGCCAGGACAACATCCGGAAGTCTGCCCTCTTTTTCCAGCATCTGTTCTTTGATTTCCTTGGAGATCACGGCCTGGAAATCACGTACGATGGTCGGGAACGGGTGCGGGCCCATAACAGATCCCAGTACATAATGGGTATCTGCAATACGGTTTGTCCACTCACGCATGGTCTCGGAAACGGCATCCTTTAAGGTTGCGGTTCCGCTTGTGACTGCATGGACCTTTGCTCCGAGGAGACGCATTTTATATACGTTCAGAGCCTGACGCTCGGTGTCCTCTTTTCCCATGAATACCTCACATTCCATTCCCATCAGTGCTGCTGCGGTTGCAGTTGCAACACCGTGCTGGCCGGCTCCTGTCTCTGCGATGACACGGGTCTTGCCCATTTTTTTTGCCAGGAGCACCTGACCAAGTACGTTGTTGATCTTGTGGGCTCCTGTGTGGTTTAAGTCTTCTCTTTTCAGATAGATCTTGGCTCCGCCAAGGTCCTCGGTCATATGTGCCGCATAGTAAAGACGGGATGGTCTTCCTGCGTATTCATTGAGAAGCTCTGTGAGCTCACGGTTGAATTCCGGATCGTTTTTGTAATGGTTGTATGCTTCCTCAAGCTCCAGAACGGCGTTCATCAGTGTTTCCGGGATGTACTGTCCGCCATGGATGCCGAATCTTCCTTTTGACATGTTATATTTCCTCCTTTATGTTCCTTACTGCGTATACTGCTTCTAATATTTTATCCGGATCTTTGTGACCGTCGGTTTCTACACTACTGCTTAAATCTACTGCCCAGGGGTGAAGCAGATGTATGGCCGATTCCAGATTTTCACAGCCCAGACCTCCTGCCAGAAACCAGGGCCGTTTGATCGCCGGTACCAGACTCCAGTCGAAAGTTTCTCCTGTTCCTCCTGCGCCCTGATCCAGCAGAATATAGTCTGCTTCCGAACGGATCGCTTTCTTTATATCTGCTTCTGTTTTTATGGAAAAAGCCTTTATCAGAAGCTGGTCTGTCATGGTCTTAAGCTGTCTGATATAATTCTCGTCCTCCTGGCCGTGAAGCTGTGCCAGTGCGATGGTTCCCTCGTTTAAAAGCTGTGCGGGAAGCTCCACCGGTGCATTGACGAATACGCCTACCGGCAAAATGCTATCATCCAGTTCTTCCCGGAAAGCCTTCAATTGCTCCACGGTGACGTTTCTTCTGCTTTTTGGGAATTCTACAATGAATCCTGCAAAGTCCGGTTTAGCCTGGTTCACTGCCTGGATATCTTCCGGGCGGGTCAGGCCGCAGATCTTGATCCTGGTTCTGCTCCCATGTTTCAACGGTTGTTCTCTCATATTCAGCCAATCCTGCCCTTTCTGTCTGACCCTGCCCCTTCCTGTTTCGTTACTATTTGCTGCTGGTCAGCTCTGTTACTTATTTGCTCTATCCTTTCGTTTGGCCTTTATACAAGCGCTCCACCATTCAGATTTTCCAATGCAGCTTTCTTATCCGGGCTTCGCATCAGAGTCTCACCGATCAGGACTGCACCTACCCGGTTTCTTTCCAGGATAGCGATATCACCTGCGTTTTTGATTCCGCTCTCAGACACAAATACCACATTGTCCGGTGCCAGGTTTCGAAGACGGATGCTGTTATTCATATCAACCTTAAAGGTTTTCAGGTCACGGTTATTTACACCGACGATCTTTGCACCTGTCTTTAATGCTCTTGCCACTTCATTCTCGTCATGAGCTTCCACCAGTGCATCCATTCCCAGAGTTTCTGCAAGCTCTCGGTATTCCAGGAGTTCCTGGTCATTTAAGATAGCACAGATCAGAAGCACTGCCGATGCACCGAATGCTTTTGCCTGATAGATCATGTACTTATCCACCGTGAAGTCCTTCCGAAGGACCGGAATATCCACTGTTTCTGTGATCTCACGGAGATAAGTATCACTTCCCATGAAATAAAATGGCTCTGTGAGGCAGGAGATCGCAGATGCACCTGCTGCTTCGTATTCTTTCGCAATTTCCAGATACAGAAATTCCGGTGCGATCAGCCCCTTGGAGGGGGAAGCTTTTTTTACTTCACAGATGTAAGACATACCCGGCTTTTTCAACGCTTCCAGAAAGGACGGCTGCTGTGGCGCTTTTTCTGCCAGGGTTTTCAACTGATCCAGGGGAAACTGAAGTTTTTCCTTCCGGATACGTTCTCTTGTTTTTTCTGCGATTTCCTCCAGAATGTTTTTTTCGCTCATTCTTTGTTTGTCTCCTTGATATTTCAGTTCAACTCTCATTCGGCAATTTCAAGAAGTCTGACAGATTAATGTTTCCGTTCATATCTCTTCCGCTAGGGATTGCCGATTTCTCTTCTGCCGCTATTATTTTCAAATCTCGTTACTTAATTTGATAAATTCCGCAAGCTTGGCAGCAGCTGCACCACTGTCGATCAGGTTTTCAGCCATCTTCACGCCATCTTCTATAGTCTTCGCCTTTCCTGCGATATAAAGTGCTGCACCTGCGTTCATGCAGACCGCCTGACGCTTCGGGCCTTTTTCGGTTCCGTTTACAATGGCTTTTGTGATCTCTGCGTTCTCTGCCGGTGTGCCGCCTGCCAGATCTTCTTTGCTGCAGCGTGTATAGCCGAACTGCTCCGGTGTGATCTCATAGCTTGTAAATGTTCCGTCTTTAATCTCACAGACTGTAGTCGGTGCACACATGGAAATCTCATCTAACTTATCCTGTCCGTAAACGACCATTCCGCGGACGACTCCGAGATTCGCCATGACTCTTGCAAGTGGCTCTACCAGACTTTCATCATAAACTCCCATCAGTTCCATGTTCGCTCCTGCCGGATTAGACAGTGGCCCAAGAATATTGAATACGGTACGGATACCGAGTTCTTTACGGATCGGTCCGACATATTTCATCGCAATATGATAATTCTGTGCAAATAGGAAACAGATCTGAATATCTTTGAGAAGCTGTGTACTGCGCTCCGGTGCGACATCGATCTTCACTCCAAGTGCTTCAAGTACATCTGCCGCACCGGACTTAGAAGATGCTGCACGGTTACCATGCTTTGCGACCGGGATTCCTGCTGCCGCAATCACAAGGGAGGATGTTGTTGAAATGTTAAATGAATTTGCTCCGTCTCCCCCTGTTCCTACGATTTCCAGCACATCCATGTCATGCAAAAGCTTGATGCAGTGTGCACGCATTCCCGCTGCTGATGCTGTGATCTCATCGATTGTCTCACCTTTCATGGAAAGTGCTGTCAGATATGCTGACTTCTGAACATCCGATGCCTTTCCTTCCATAATCTCATTCATTACTTCTTCTGCTTCTGTATAGGTGAGATTTTCTTTCTTTGATAATTTTATAATTGCTTCTTTGATCATTTCTTAATTCTCCTTCAATGCTTTTGCATAGTTAATAAAGTTCTCTATCATCTGAAGTCCCTGCGGTGTCATCACAGATTCCGGATGAAACTGTAACCCAAAGATTGGATATTCTCTGTGTTCCATCGCCATGATCTCGTTGTCCTCGCTTCGCGCTGTCACAATCAGTTCTTCCGGTAGTGTCTCTTCCTTAACTGCGAGTGAATGATATCTTGCCACCTGGATTGGAAGTGTCAGATTCTGAAACAGAACACTGTCTGTCTTTACATCTTTCAGCTGTGATGTCTTCCCGTGCATCAGCTGTCCGGCGTGACCTACCGTTGCTCCGAATGCTTCCGCCATCGCCTGATGTCCGAGACATACCCCGAGCATTGGAATCTTTCCTTTCAGCTTCTGAATTGCTTCGATACAGATTCCGGCATCAGAAGGTTTTCCCGGCCCAGGTGAGATTACCAGCGCCTCGGGCGCAAGTTCCAGAATCTTTTCCGGTGTGATTTGATCATTTCGTATTACTTTCACTTCTGAATCAATCTGATCTTTTTGCATGTCACCTCTTTTTGATTCTACTCCTGCGATAAACTGATACAGGTTATATGTAAAACTGTCATAATTATCAAGTAATAGTATCATTCCAATCCTCCTTTCGCAGTTTCCACTGCCTGAAGCACTGCCCCTGCCTTATTTAAACACTCCTGGAATTCATTTTCCGGGATACTGTCTGCTACGATTCCGGCTCCTGACTGTACACGAATGTATCCATTTTTCTTATAAGCAAGACGGATGGAAATGCATGTATCTACATTTCCTGCAAAATCGAGATAGCCGACTGCCCCTCCGTAGATGCCTCTTTTCTCCTGTTCAAGTTCTGCGATAATCTCACATGCGCGGATCTTCGGTGCTCCGGAAAGCGTTCCTGCCGGAAGAATCGCATCTACTACGTCCAGTGCATCTTTATCTTTCCGAATCTTGCCTGTCACGGTGGAACCAATATGCATTACATGGGAATATCTCTGGATTTCCATATATTTATCAACTTTAACTGTTCCCGGCTGGCTGATCTTGCCGACATCATTTCGCCCAAGATCTACAAGCATGTTGTGCTCTGCAAGCTCTTTCTCGTCTGCAAGTAGCTCTTTCTCCAATTCCTGATCTTCCTCTTCGGTCACTCCTCGCTTCCTTGTACCGGCAAGAGGAAAAGTGCACACCTGTCCGTTTTCTAACTTCGCCAGCGTTTCCGGTGAAGCCCCTGCCACCTCAATATCATCACTTGAAAAGTAGAACATATACGGAGATGGATTCGAGGTTCGAAGCACCCGGTAGGTATCAAAAAGACTTCCTTTTGCCTTCGCTGTCAGCGGATTGGATAAAACGACCTGGAAAATATCACCTTCATAAATGTATTCCTTAGCTTTCTCAACCATCTTGCAATAATCTTCTTTATCCACTCCCGGATGGAACTCTTCTTCTAAAACAAGTGGTCGGAAATCTGCCTGAGCCACGCTTCGGATCAATCGTTCCATCTCTTCTAATTCCTGCTTCGCGTTCGTATAATTTTCTTCCAGATCACCTTCCAGCTTCACGCCTGTAATCAGGATCAGCTTCTGTCTGTAATTGTCAAATACGATGACACGGTCAAATAACATCAAGTCTGCATCCCGGAAATCTCTTACTGCCGTTTTTGCTGCTGTCTTTCCTGAAGTCTCATTCTTCTCTTCCAGGACTGGCTTCAATGTCGGTTCTGCATATTTGATGTAGTCATAAGAAAAATATCCGACAAGCCCTCCGGTAAATGGAGGAAGTCCCGGAACAACCGGACTTTTATATGCTTCGAGAATTTCTCTTAGAACCTTTCCCGGATGGTCGGTTAAAACTTCCCGTCTGGTCTTATCCTCATCTTCATGCCCTTCGCTGATGATCACACGCCCATCGGTACAGGTGATCTCCATCGTTGGTGCATATCCAAGAAAGGAATATCTTCCCCACTGCTGTCTGTCCTCCGCACTTTCCAGCAGATAGCAATGCTTGCTTACCGCCCGCAGCGTCCGCATCACACTAATCGGCGTAAATGCATCTGCATACAGCTCTTTGCTGATCGGAACTCGCTTGTATCTGCCTTGTTCAGCGTAGGATCTGATTTGTTCTAATGTCTTGTCCATGTGTATTCCTCCTTGAAGTTATGCTGCCAAATGAATTTCTTGTAACTGTTCAGAGCCAACCTCCAAAATGCTACGCATTTCGTCGGTGTGGCGTATCCGCCAAATAAAATTTCAAAAACAGTCTTAAAAATGCAAGCATTTTACACCTGTTTTATGAAATTTTGCTTGTCTCTGAACAGTTACAATTTCTTATGGAATTTCTCTTTTATCCCGATAGGAAATATATGTTTATGGTAGAAAAAAAGTCCCTGACAGAATATTCCTATTCTGTCAAGGACGGTAAATCTAAATCTTTTCCGCGGTGCCACCTTGATTCACGGGTACGCTCCCATGCGCTCTATAAGATACTAACATATCTCCGGCAACTGACGTATGCCTTCACGTCACAGAGTACTCGGATTCTCAAATCCTTTGACTGTGCCCTCAGCGGTCCATTTGGCAACCTGCATCTCGATCCGGCTCTCAGCTTCCCGGACTCTCTGTGCGCGCATAATTACTTTGATCTCCGCTTCATCGGTTTAAAGCGTTATTCCATTTGCTAGGAGTTTATCACTTTAAAGCGATAGTGTCAATGCACTATTTTAATCTTTTTCGCGAAATTGTTGAAAATTTTCTCAATTTTCTTGTCTTTATTTTCTTTTTCTCTTCCATGCAAATCCGCCAACTCCTGCTCCGAGTGAGGAGAATGCAAGTCCTAATAAGCCAAGAACATTTGCCGGATCACCTGTCTTTGCGGCTTTTGATCCACTTGTTCCTTTGGAAGCTGATCCATTCGTAGTTGTTCCTGCCTTCTTTGTAACAGTCGGAGTTGCACTTCCATTCTGACTTCCCGCCTGGTTTCCATTCTTTACAAGTGCTTTGATTGCTGCATTTAACGCATCTGTTGCTTTATCAACTTTTTCCTGGCTTTCTTTTGCATTTAATGCGCTCTTAGCGTCTGTCAGTGCACTCTGCAATGCCTTCCAGCTGTCAACTGTGTAATCAGCTTCTTTCAGAGCTGCCGCATCACTGATTACTTTCTCAAGGGAAGAAGTATCAACTGCTGCCGGCTCTTCTATCTTAACAAGTGCTTCAATAGCTGCGTTGAGGTGGCTTACTGCCTCGTCTACAGTTGCCTGAGTTTTTGGATTTTTCAATTCATCTTTTGCTTCCTGAAGTTCCATCTGCATAGATGCCCAGCTTTCCGCTGTGTATTCAGCTTCTTTCAGGGCTTCTGCTTTTGCAATAGCTGCCTCAAGATTTGTTGTTGTGATTGTTTTATCCTCAGATGCTTTTACAATGTTCTCCTCTGTTGCCTGGAATTTGTATGTCACGTCATTATATCCAAGTGCTGTCAGTGTAATGGTCCAATATCCTGTTCCATCCGTTCCTTCCGGAAGTTTACAACGAAGAGAATCTGTCAGTCCAAGCTGGATTCCCATTGCTTTGTGCATCCAGTTATCTGCTGCAAATTTTGTTCCATAAGTAGCTTTTGCATTTGTATATGTGCTGTCATCTCCATAGTAAGTCCATGTAACAGTCTGGAGATTTGATCCAAGATCACCATAATTTCCTGTCAGATCAACTCTTAAGAATTCTCCATAAGATCCGCTTGCTTCTTTTACTTTCAGCCCTGCTTCCTCTGCTGTTGGTGCTGTCTTGAGTGCCTGATCTTTGATTCCGGACTCTGATCCATGATTCACTCTTGCAGAGAAACTGAAAGATCCATCCTCATTCTTTGTTGCTGTTTTCAGACCGTTTGTATTCTCTGTTACATTGGCAACCAGTCCTGTATAGCTTACCAGATTCTTTTCTGAATATCCTCCTGCAAGTTCACTTCCGTTTTCGATCACACGATAGCTTGCTTTCAGTGCATCCAGATCAGATGTTTTTACTTTCACCGGCACATATTTCAGTCCGAGTACATCATACTCTGTCATCTTTGTTGTTGCACCGGATTCTTCTGTGATCTCTCCTCTGTTAAATGTAATCTTGCTTCCGTCTGTCAGAACTGCAGTAGTTCCATCTGTCCAGTACTCTACTGCATACTCTTTTCCATTTTCCGCCTTGATTACTGCGTTGCACTGGAAAGAACCTCTGTGAAGTCCATGATTTACTGTAGCTCTTGTTACAGTATCGAATGCACCCTTGTCAGACTCTCCTTTTGAATCCTTTGCATCTGAAGAAGATGTATTTCCTGCTGCCTGCACATTTTCAGCAGCCCAGTACTCTGCCCAGCTCAGTCCTACATATGCGTAAGTATACTCACTCTCCTGTGATAAAGTATAAGTGAATTCGTAATCCTTTGCATAGCCTGTTGCCTTTACTGAGATCTTAAATCCATGTCCATTTTCTGCATCCTTAAATGGAGCCGCAGTCGTATCAATTGTTCCATCTTCTTTGATGATCTTCACTGCACGTTTTCCTGTTGCCGCATACTCTGTTCCGTCAACTGTTACGGATTTGATCTTCTTTACATAAGAAGTTACATCCTCTGCTGCATATCCTTCTGCCGCTACAAGTGCTGCACTTTCATTGTTAAATACAACCGGTACAGCTTCTGTTGTTAATTCAAAATCTGTCGTAAGATCCACATATTTTCCGGATTTATCAGATACTTTCAGAGTATATTTGCCTATCTCAGCGCCTTTTGTCTTATAGGTGAGTACCCCGTCTTTTACCTGAACATCCTCAAGACCTTCAACTGTATATTCTGCCTGATAATCACCAGGAAGTCCTTCTACAGTTACATTTACTTTTCCACTTTCAACATCTGCATTCTCTGCTGCGATAGTTCCATTGAATTTAACCGGCACATATTGATCTGCGTCAATCTCATAGATTCCATTATCTGTGTAATATGTGATTTTATTGATTGTCTGACCCATCATCTTTTCATAATCTTTTGAGTTCAGTGTGTTTCCATGAGATGTTGTCACAAATCCTGTACTCCATGCCAGTTTTGTCTTTTTCCAGATATTTTCTAGATGACGAAGTCCGTAGTTGTCTCCTTCTTTTGTGCTGATCACAACTCCATATACTGTATTAACTGTTTTTGGAAGTCCATTTACATCTAATTCATAATCTCCATACTTTGTGTCTGTTGTGAAATCAATTGATGCATCACTCAACTTCTGTGCAGTCGCACCTTTCACTTCACTAAAGCTGAGTGAACCATCTGCATTTACTGTTGCTTCTTTATAATAGGAAGGAGTCTCACTTAAAATATAGTAAGAATAGCTTGCGCTCTCGAATAACGCATCTTTTCCATTATATTCTGTTGTTGTCTCTTTTCCTTTCATATTCACTGTAATAGAAAGCTTGCTGTCATCTGTGATCTGTGTATAGTTTTTCAGTACAGATGCGTCACTGATCTTAACCGGATATGTAATACCTGTAATATCTGTTCCATCGCTGTTCACATGATAAGAACCAGCTGCAAGTGTTGATCTTGTTTTCGCTTTTGTAGCGGAGGATACACTGTCTGCTCCTGCTACCTGATCAGCTGCGTAAAATTCAGAATATGGAATATTCATCAACACATACGTTTCTTTCGCAACTTCTGCCTTTTTCAATGCCTTCACTGCTGTATTTAACTCATCTGCCGCTGTGTCCACTGCACTCTGGGATTCCTTTGCTTTCAGAGCCGCCTTCGCTGCATTTAATTTTGTCTGCATTGCACTCCAGCTGTCTGCTGTATAATCAGATTCTGTCAGTTTCTCAGCCGCTGCGATTGCTGACTCCAACTTTGCTGTGTCAATGGTAACTGTCTCCCCAGCTACCGGAGCTGACTGGATTGCTTCAAGTGCAGCTTTTTTAATTGCATCAGAAGTACGTGTTGCACCGGAAACTGTATCCCAGCTGTTAATTGTATCTTCTGTAGCAGCCTGTCCTTCAAGCTTTGTTTTAAATCCTTTTGTTTTGGAATATGCTTTATTAAAGTAGGATGCATTTCCTTCGTCATATCCTTCTTTCGGTGTAACTGTGATCTCAGAGAATTTTCCATCCTCTACTTTCAAGCTTACTTCTACATCATATTCTTCCCACTCATCGTCACTGTCATCTTCTGTTCTGGTTACATGAGCCGTCTTTGTATAAGTTCCATCCTTTGCAGTCTGACTTCCTGTTGCCGCAAAGATGGTTGACGGGCAAAGTCCTACTACCATAGACATTGCCACTGCCATGGACATTGCCTTTACTTTCATTTCTTTGTTTTTCATAGAAACCTCCTTTTTAACTAAAATAGTTACATACAGATCCTGCCTGTCGCAGTTCTGCTTTCCTGCTTCCGCATGGAATATATTATCAAGTTAGTTTTTGCTAACCCGTAATCAAAAAGTATTATTATCTATACTGTCCTTACAGCTTCTTTCTTCACAACCGGTAAAATCTTTCCTGCGACAATTCCAATCACGAACCCTGTCACTGTTCCTGCCACAAGAAGAACCGGCAGATAATAAATCAGTTTCAGATTCTCCACCACTGCCATCGCAACAAGAATCTGTCCTATATTATGAAAGACGCCGCCAGTGATACTTACTCCTACAATGGAAATTCCATCCATCTTCTTTACAAGTACCATGGCAAGAAGGCTGACAACCGCCCCTGCCAGACTGTAAATGATCGACATTCCATTTCCAAAAAGAAATCCTGTCAGAAGCACACGCAGTACAGATACCGCCAGTACTTCCGGAATTTCCAGAAAATAAAGACCTGTTACAGTGACCAGATTAGCCACTCCAAGCTTCATCCCCGGCACTCCAAAATTAATTGGGATCAGGCTTTCCACATAACTAAAAATCATTGCCAGCGCAACAAGCATTGCCATGTTCGCAAGTTTTTTATTTCTATTCATACATTCTCCTTTACAGTCGAACAATTGATTTATTTAGAAATTGTATCCGGTAAATGTTCCTTTTCATTTTGAGAATCATCAGAATTCTCAACCTCTTCTATTTCCACAACCAGCTTGTGAGGCAGGCAGACAATTGTCTGTGTCCGGTTATTGATCTTTCCCTGCTCTTCGCAATATCCATCCGGACAGTCAGCCTCTTCCATATACGCTTTTCCATCCTTGATCCGGACACGGTTGTAAAAATCCCCTTCCTGCACTTCGATCACCTGGTCTTCATCCAAAGCATATCTTCCGTAAACTTCTCCAGCCACCTTGATCACAACCTGTTTTTCCTGATTTTCTTTTTGTCCGCTTTCCTTTGCCTGTACATACTGCATCAGATTCATCACAAGAAACAGTACACATGCCGCAAAGAGGATTCCGCCTCCTAAAAACAGATCTTTTTTCTTCATCTATTACACTCCTGCCCAGATCATAATTACAAGTAACAGAATTGCCCGAAGAATCGTAAACCAGAATTCATTTCCCTTCAGACCTTTGATTCCTGTATGGATATGCTTCTTTGGACAGGTATCAATACATTTCTGGCATTGGAAACAATCTCCCTCGACTTTGAGTGATCCGTCTTCCGGGAGTCCGATCCCGGATGGACATTTCTTCGTGCATCCACTACAGCCCTTGATACAATTTTCTCTGTCGCGGTGCAATGCAAAGAACGGAAGCACCGGAAGTAATGAGAATACTGCTCCCATCGGACACAGATTCCGACAGAAAAATCTTTCTTCCAGACACATCCCCACAATAATAAGAAGTAGTAATATCACTCCCGGCAAATATCCCTGCAAGCGAAGATTTCCTGCATGCAACATAGAAAAAACATCCCACGGGCTTGTCCCTTTTGCCTTTCCGTATACTCCCGCAAAACAAAGTACTGCGATTACGGTCAACACCAGATATTTCAAATAGCTTAACTTCTCTGTGATCTTTTCTGAAAGTAGCACCGGCTTTTTCTTTCTCTTCTTAAAGCACCAGATATAAAATGCATGAATTCCATCTCCAAGACTTCCGAATGCACATGCGAATCCACAGAAGAATCTTCCGAAAAGAATCGTATACGCGCAAAGAACAACCAGCACAGTCACAAAAGGGGGCATCCCGATTGCCTCACCTACTCCTATCTGTGTGAAAATATATTTTACACCGGCAAATGCTGTTGTATACACAGATGGCAGAAACAGAAAATAAAGGATCTGAATCAAGGCACGAAGCCAAGTATGCAATTTTTTAATTTCTTTTGCTTTTAAATTATGTATGTTTAACTTCTTCACACTACTCTACCGCCTGTTCCAATGCCTGTTCTGCTGCATTTTTAATTCCTGTCGAACTGAACGTTGCGCCGCTGATCGTATCAACTTCTGCACTCTGCGCCTCTATGATCTTCGGAATGATATCTTCCGCCATTGCAAGATATGCACTGTCTTCCTTCTCGGCGGAAGTCACTTCTACCGCTTCAATCTTTCCATCTTTTACAGTAACTTCTACCGCAACCGTTCCGCCAAATCCATCCGCTTCTCCGGTATAGGTTCCATCCTTGTATCCTGCTCCATCTCCTGAATCACTCCCTGACTCAGAATCACTGCCGGCACCAGATGACTGTATCTCCAACTGTGCATTCAGTTTTGCGATTTCCTCATCCTTCGCACGGACATCCAACACTTCATTATATCCGAAAAGGACACCGACGATTGCCAGCAGACTAAACAGTCTTACGATAAACTCTTTCATCCTACTGCGCCTCCGTCTCTTCTGGTCTTAAAGCCATTTCCAGTGCCTTTTTGCATCCGTCAATAATCGCATTCGAAGAACAGGTTGCTCTGGATACCGTATCAATTTCTTCCGGCATTCCTTTGGTAATAATCTGGGAAACGACACCTTTTTTGCTTGAAGTTCCATTTGCCGCCTTCTTGATATAGCTGTCATTTGCTGCATCCCCATCTCCTGACACGTCAGTAATGGATACAATTTTGTCATTTCGTATTGTCACCTTCATAGAAAGCTGATACTCTGTAAAATCTTCATCCTCATCCGGCTTACATGGTACACTCACCTCATAAATTCCATCGATGTATTTTGTCTTCACTTCTTCCTCTTGATCTGACTTCTTTTTCTCAAGCTGTGCAACTGCAAGGTTCAGATTTTCCACAGCTTTATCAACCGTCTGCTGTTCCACTGTTTCATTTGCAGCTGTTTCCAACAGCTCTTTTGCATCATTCAGTCGGAGACTCAGAACCGCCCAGCTACTCTGCGTATACTCCTCCATCACAAGTGCTTCTGCTGACTTGACTGCATTTTCCAGTTCCGTTGTATCTGCTTTCTCTTCAATGGATTCTCCATTCGTTACTTTCTCCGCCTGTTTCAAAGCATTCTTTATTGCTCCGAGAAGTCCCTTAGAACTGTAAGTTGCACCAGATACAGTATCTACATCTGTATTCTGATTTTTAAGCACATTTTTCACTACATCCATTGCGCGGTTGAAAAATGCTTCATCATCTGATGTCTCTGTGACTAAAATTGCTTTGATTGTATGCTCCTGGATCACCACAGCTACCGATACATTTCCACTGTATCCTTCCGCTGTTCCATAATAGATTCCTTCTTTGTATGGAACTGTTCCGGTTGTGGATGTACTCTGATCCTGACTGGAAGAACTGTTCGAGCTATTCGTTTCAGATGAATCCGAAGTCGCTCCATTTCCACTCACTGCCGCCTGACTTAATGCATCTCTTACTGCCTGGATGATTCCAACCGAACTGTACGTTGCTCCAGACACGGTATCTACATTGGTGCTCTGACTACTGATGATCGCATTGATCAGTGCAGAGGCTTTGGAAATGTATTCGCTTCCATCTTGATTCTCCATAATCTGGATGTCTGTGATCTTTCCGCCACTGATCTCAACCTTTACTTTCAGTGTTCCACCAAATCCAGTCCCTGTTCCGTAATAAGTTCCGTCCTTATATGCTGCCGGGTCTTCCACTGTTGCGACAGAAGTAGAACTTCCTGCTGCCGCGCCGCCACCAGACTGTGACTGTCCTGTTGTTCCGCTGTCTTTTTCTCCTGTCAGTGCATTCTTCACCGCACTGATGATTCCCCGTGAACTATAGGTTGCCCCTGAAACAGTATCGACTTCCAATGTCTGTCCTTCGATGATCTTATCGATCACCGCCTGTGCACGTTTGAAAAATGCTGCATCGTCAGATGAACTCAGAATATCGATTGCAACGATCTGTTTGTCTTTGATTTGAACTGCAACCGTGATCTCTCCTGCATAACCTGTTCCAGTTCCCTTATAAACACCATCCGTCAGATCAAAAGAACCTTTTACCGCCTGCTCCTGCTCTTCTGACTTTGTAGTCTCTTCTTTTACAGAATTCGTTTGCTCCTGCGCTGCATAAACCGGTGGCTGATATCCACTCAGGGTGCCTGCTACACAGGATGCCACAACTGCTACCGAAAGTACCGGTGCAAATGGTTTCAGCTTCTTTCCTGTTTCTTTAAAATCCATTTTTCCTCCAAAATCTACTCTGTCTTACACTTTTCTATCGAATGATCTCAACTGTTCTCTCCGTTGAAAAATCATTTTCCAGCCCTTCTGTTACATATAGCGTCCCATCATCACTCATAAGGATTGCATCAAAATCATCCTTATGTTCTCTCCAGAAATCTGCCGCTTTCTCTTCTCCCATAATAAAAAGTGAAGTAGAAAGTCCATCTGCCAGTGTTCCGTCCGTACTTACAATTGTTACAGATACAAGTCCGCTTTCTGCCGGGTATCCGGTCTTTGGGTCAATGATGTGATGATACGTCACACCATCCTGTTCAAAATACCGTTCGTATCCCCCCGAAGTGATAACAGCCTTATCCTGAACACTCAGAATTCCCAGATAATCTTCTGTGTCATCCGGACTCTGCACTGCAATCTTCCATTTCGTTCCATCCGTCTTTGTTCCGAGTGCTTGCACATTTCCGCCAAGATTCACTAACCCACTTGTGATTCCATTGTCTTTGTAAATGTCCATAATTCTGGATGAGGTATATCCTTTTGCAATTCCTCCGAGATCGATTTTCATTCCTTCTACGCCGAAAGATATCTTTCTCGTTTCTTTGTCACAAGAAATGTTTCCCGCATCAGTGAGTGGAAGAAGTTGATCCAATGTCTCCTGTGACGGAACCTGGAAGTTCTGTGTTGGGAATCCCCATGCTTCCATCACCGGATAAATCGCAATATCAAACGCGCCATCTGTCTCCTGATAAAGTTCCAATGCACGTTCCGTCAGATAACCTGCATCTTCGGAAAGCTCTGCACTTCCATCTGCGTTCAGTTTTGCGATCTCGCTGTCTTCATCTCCTGTCGATAAAAGTGCGTCCAGACGCTCAATCTCTGCCTGTGCTGCATCAACGGCTGCTTCTGCATTTTCTCCATACGCAGTCACTGTCATATAGGTATCCATTGCAAAAATATCTCTGGATGCTTCTTGAATATCATCCGACTGGTTCTGTGCACTTTCTGACGATATTTCGGATTTATCTGCTGTCTTCTGTCCGCATCCGACCAACAGGGCCGATGCACAAAGACAGACTGCAAGTAAACATTTTATATTTTTTAATTTCATGTAATCGCTCCTGGTTATGCTTTTCTAACTCGTGTTAGTCCAACTAACTCCGTAAGTATACAGGATGTCTATTATCCAGTCAATTGGATTTTTATTATTTGAGAACTTTTCTCATTTATCTGTTTTAAACTTATATATTTTTCTCATGAACAAAGAATGTGCCTCGGCACATTCTTGCGCCTGCGGCGTTGCTAAGCGCCAGTGGCGCTTGTTTAGCAAGG
>OGQS01001183.1_pt1 | contig 15116 bp, 17 predicted proteins | sample 1553331 | NCBI WGS metagenome assembly OGQS01 (sample SAMEA2580012, study PRJEB22360) | human gut metagenome | biome: human gut; feature: human-associated habitat; material: faeces | place: Denmark | collected 2008/2010
TGGACGGCGCTGCCGAAAACGCCCAGCAGCAGGAAGAGCACCATCCCTGCCGTCATGGTCGCCGCATAGGAGATATGCTGCTGGACAATGAAGGTACAGATAATCGCACCCAGCGCCAGGATAAAGGTCAGCGCGCTTTTATAGCGCCTCCCGCCCCAGCGTTCCATGGCCGGATACAAGAAAAAGCCGACGGCGCTGGCGCCCAGCGCATAGTTCTGGGCAATGACAGTTCTCCCTTCCGTCACCGACAGAGAAATCATATTGACAAACAGATATTCCGCCCCTAAAAAGACAAAAGTAAAAATACCGATCAGCAGAATGGCGTTGACAGACGCCGGCTTTCTCAGTTCCCCTTTCATCGTACCACCCTTTCCACAGAAGCCGCTGCAGGCGTCCCGTTATTTCTCCGATTCTTCCGTCAGCTCCACTACATCCCCGATGTCACAGCGGAGCGCCCGGCAGATCCGCTCCAAAACCTCCAGGCTCACATATTCGTCCCGGTTCAGCTTTGCTATCGTAGAGGAGGACACATCTGCCAACTCTGTCAGGGCGGATTTTTTCATCTTTTTATCAATCAGCAATTTCCACAGCCGGTTGTACTGGACAGCCATACGCTTCATCTCCCGCCTTGTTTATGGAAGACAGTATAGCACAAAAATCGTGAAAAGTCAATGGATTTTATGAGATGTCACATATTTTTACGAATGTTAAGCCAAAAGAAAGCAGCCGCTCCTTTTACAGGCTCCTTTTACAGCCATAGACATTTACCGCTTTTTATTTCCAACGAGGTGAAGAAGCTAAAATACAGGGGAAAGGAGTACGATTATTTTCTGTTTACTCTGCAATGTTTATTACCTCGACACCTTTGCTCTTAGCTTAGTTCACTGTATAAAAAGTTCCGCCCTTGTTTTCTGTGAGATAAGAAATACAAGCAGAACTGTTATCAACCAGATGGCGATTGCGTTTATGCATACAGCCCCTCGTGTACTCCTGAGAAGTATATACAACTTTATCGGCCTTCTGTTTGATGTCATCGTATATCTCTATATCTTCCTGCGACCATCCTCTCGTTTGAGAGAAGCAAGGAAGCACGAGGATCAGACGAATATCAGGATAACGTTCCTTCAATTTGAGAACCGCAAAGGCAGCGATTGTATCAAAGCCCAATGCACCTCCAGCTCCAAAATATAGATAGCCTTTTTTTATAAGTCCCTCGATTGCTTCTTCGGTCTTTGCGAAGATTCTTCGACGTTGTCCTGAAGGAATTTCCCTATGCCCGGTAAAGCAGCATGTTTTTTCTTTCACATCATCCACTCCTAACAAGTTTCAAACTAAAATGCCCATCGAACTGACACAGTCCGATGGGCTATCTTACAACTCGCTATCTCTTTATGGTTTCTCTTAGAGAACCCATCGGGATGATTCCTGTTCGGCTGTGTTCTACTTAGGATAGGCATCCCATAAATTAAGCATGTGTGTATAGCGGTTGGCAAGACTCTTCCCTCAGTTACATTTGCTCACCTATTTTAGCAACTGTATCATTTAATTATATTTTTGCTCTAAATATTAGTCAAGTGCTTTATATCAAATACAGCGTTAAAAGAGTAAAAAAAGTATAATAATAGAAGAAAGGTAGGTGACTGTAAATGAGTAAAGAGGTTGAATTTAAGAATAGAGATAGATTCATCCAGCTCGGCATTGCAATAGCTGCGCTTCGTAAGATGCGTGGTATGTCTCAAGAGAAGCTTGCAGAGTTATCCAATGTGAGCCGTTCACATATCAGCGCTATCGAAGCTCCGGGTATTGTTCGCCCGTTCTCCCTTGAGGTCTTTTACAATATTGCAGACGCCTTGGACATAGATCCCGCAGATTTGATCAATGCATCGGTATTCCCTGATAAGATTCTAACAAATTCTAAAAAGAACAAATAAAAAAAGAGGTCGCCTGGGCAGTTAAACTCAGACGACCTTTCATTATACGCATTACTTATTAGTGCTACGCAGATAATCCTGAAATTCTTTCTTTCGTTTTTCTGTCAGACTGTCCCAGTATTCCAGTATGACAGGATCGTGAAGCCTTGCTTCAGCTGCACGGCGAGCACGTATGGCAGCACTCTTGTCCTTATGCAAACCCAGATTATAATGCTTCTTTTGGAAATTGATATATGCATACCATTTCCCGGTTCTCCTATCCAAGCCAACACCGGTGTGTCCGGAAGTGTTATTTGAACGAAGGTGCTTGGAAACAACAATGTTGCTGACATTGGTTCCCTCAACCATATCTCGACGGTGCTTCACTGTTTCGCTCCTGGTCTCACGGTATTTACAGCCGCAGCTGAGTACACGTCCTGATTTCAGGGCATTTACTGTCTTATAAGTCAAATTCCCGCAATCACATCGCAGTTCCCAAATAACGCTGCCATTGTTGTCCCGTTGCTCAGTGGGACGGACCGCTGTCAGTCTGCCAAATCGCTCTCCTGTAATGTCTTGCTTTCGCAGATCGGTGATATGCTCCATAGCCTTGCAACCACAGCTTCGCGTGCCACCGTGCTTAACCTGCGTAGCAGGAATCTCTTTGGTATTTCCGCAGTCACACTGCCAAAGCCACACAGCTTGCTTTTTTCCGGTTTGTTCTATTGTGGTATATCCAAACATGGCGAACGGCCACAAGACGCCCCCAGCGCTGTCCTGTGATGTCTAGGCGCGCCTGTCGCTCGGCATTTATACAGCCGCAGCTTCTCGTGTGCCCATTCAATAAATAAGCGGCAGGGACTTCTTTTTCCCCGCCGCATTCGCATTCACATCTCCAGATGCTGCCTTTTCCCGGTACTGTCCGAACAACCTCCTTGGCAGTAAGTCGCCCGAACTTCTGGTTTGTGATATCCTTCTTCATTTTATCGGCATCAGCAGCTTCGCGATGACATCTTCATGAGATACATACGGATCCGCCCAGTACCGGGAGTCGTGGGAATTTTCCGCATTGTCTCCTAAGACATAGTAACAGTTATCTGGAACCGTTACTATGCTGTTCTGATGATCAATGGTATCACCGGCGCAAGCTGCAATTCTCTTCACGAGATAGGAGCCGTCACGTCTAAAAATAATGATATCGCCGGTCTCCAATTCATCGAAGATCCTAAGGCCCAGTATAAGGCTTCCGGTCTCAAGCGTTGGCTCCATAGATTCCGTAGACACATAACCAAGCATAAAGATGCTGTGAAACAGCACCAATACAACCAGTGTAACAACGATTGGAATTATGAAGGGGCGTATTTTCTTATCCTTCATCATCGGGAGAAAAGAAATACTGTTATATGTTGGTGCTGAGTTATTGTAGAATATTATAGCACAAATTCTCGAAAAACTCAAGGAATTATAAAGCGATAGATTTATTTTTAAATAGCTCAAACAAAATAATAGCCCGATGGGTTTCAGATCTTTGATTCTCATCGGGGCTTTTCGTTTTGTCAGTTCTATAAAGCTATCACCATATATCTCGGTATGTGCTTTCTACCGGTATTGTGCATAATCCATTCTCCTGCGGAGGCGAAATAGAAGCCTCCCTTTTTGTCGGCATAGATATATCTTTTGACATCGTAATCGTCTTCGCCGAGGGTATAGTGGATTTTGCCCCAGTCATTGTTATGATCGGCACAGTATTCATAGGTGACTGAGTTATTGTCAGCGGATGTCAACCGCAGCTCTACAATATGGATATACTCATCAATCGCAAGTTCAATCAACATTTTCTCATATGCGCCGTTTACAATTTGAAAAGCGGTATCCGGAGACGATAACATATGCTCGGCGGCGAGGTCTATGTAGGCTTTCCCTTTGCGGAGCAGCTTGACCGAATTGCCGTTTTCGTCTTTACTGAGTTCATAAATCCCGTAACATTCCGGGCAAAAGCCGAGATGATCGGCAACCATACTGCTTTCACGGTAATCAAGGCTTTCGTAAGCGTTAAACAGCGCTTCTGCCTGCCACTGTTTGAAAAATAACCTTTCAGGATTGGAGGTAGTGTCAACCGTCACATCCTCCGCCGTGCCTTCACCGTCCTCGTCAGCGTATTTGCGGTAAAAATCGGTGTAGTGCGTGCTGTCAATTCCGGCACGGATGATCTCTTTGGTGTCTTTGACGCTTTTCCCGATTTCGGCGGCGATTTTGGTTATCGTTTCATCATCAAACTTATACTCATGCTTTGCATACAGCGCCATTGCCTTTTTGAGCGTTCGGTATTCGTCCGCGCTTTGTACGGAATAGCCCGTCCGCATGGTACTGATGTACTTGTCAATCTCGTTTTTTACATAATGCTCTTTGAAAATGAGGAACGGAACGCCTGTGGAAATGTCATATTTCTGCAACGCCTTGTATATGCCGAAAACATATGCTTGCTTCATATCGGCAAAATGCCCTTGCATAGCGTTTTCCTGCACGGTTTGTATAATAGCAGTGTTCAGCCTCGGCTCGTAATAATGAAAGAACCAACTAAGATATTTATCGTTCCTTTCAGCACAGTATAGAGCGATATATTCCTGTAAATCGTCTTTTTTCGGCGGTGCCGGTTTCATACGGTATAAATACAAATCTTCTGTCCACTTTTCATTTTTCACCGGCACACACCTTCTTTCATTTCAAATTCCTGTCCACTTCGGCGTATAACACCTCTCGGCTCATATCTTTTTTGTATTGTGTTTTTGCGTATTTATCGTCATTTAATGCAAGTTGCTTGCGCTCTTTCGCAATTCGTTTTGCGATTTCGGCGTATTCTTTTGTAATCGTTCCTCTGCCGCACTCGGTGCGAATAGCGGCACAGCGGCGATTATACAGTGAAACTATCGGATCATTTTCTGCTTTTTCTTTTCTGTTCAGCACGGCGGCATATTTTCGGCAAGTTATCTTATTGCCCCGATACAGCTCAGGTGCAATGCCGTAAGAGCAGTATTTCTGCCGCCTTGCGCTTTGCATAAGAAAGTGCTTTCCGCAAATCTCACACTTGCGGGGATAGTGCCCGTAGTGTAGCCCCTCAAAAAAGTCTGTCAGGATAAAGCTGTAATAGCTGTCGAAATTCAGCTTCTTTGCAACAGTTCCGGTTACGCTTTTTGCGTTCTTCTTTACCGATATGTATCTGCCGCTTTGCGTAAAGTGATGGTCTACGAATATTTCTAACGCCAATGGTAATAAATGCGCCTCGTCAAGTCGTTCAACCTCATCAATGCGGTTGCAGAATTTTAATAGGTTCCCGTGTGCAAGTATCAAATCATCGGCAAGAGAATCAAAGAATAACAATATCGATTTTGTCTCTGCAATGTTATTTTCAATTACAGAAAAATCCGTTGCGATTATCATTCTGTCTGCTGTGCCTGCGGCGATTTCATTCTGCGGCAATAAACTGAGCTTTGCTTTTTCGGCAAAGTATCCGCATATCTTTTGCCCGGTTTCTGCCGTGAAAAGCGTTGTTACTGAATTGCGGATTTCTTCAATATTCAGCCCGTCAAACGGTCGCAGTTTTGGCAATGCTTTTAAGGCTTCAAGAGTATTTGCTCCCGTTTTCGTAAATTCCGTGATGTTCAAGTAGCCATTTTTTAGCTGTGTGAGAATATGATAATTCAAATCATCCCGAAACACGGCAATCCGTGCGGCGGTATCGTTTATGTAAAACTGATTGAGTAGGTGCGTGGCAAACACTCCGGCGGGATAGCTTTTGCCGCCGAATATAACTCTGCTGTCACGGTAATCGGCAGTGAAAAATGAAGAAATCATTTTGTTTTGCTCCTTTGCTTCTATTCTATCATAAGCACTGTACCAAAAACTGTACTTGACGCTGTATAGAGTCAAAAAGTTCTGTTCGCACAAATATTATTTATTCTATTATACCGTAAACAGCGCAGATTTTCAAGGATTATCGCTTGTTGCGTTTTAGAAGTTTTGGTTGTTGCGCTGTTTCGTAAAAAATCGCTGTTTTCCATTATTATATATACAGAAGGCAGGAAATGAGCCGTCGAGGTTGCACTCGGCGGCTTTTTTTCTGCCAGAAAAACGGAAAGGAGGATTTATGTTATGGTACTCAAAATCACACCGAAGCAGCGAGTTAAAGTCAATGCCCTTGTTCGCAGGTCTTGCTGTAACTATTTCAAGGGTCACTGCCTGCTACTTGATGACGGCGAAGAAACAAAATGTGTGCAGCTCATTTCAAGGTACGGTATCTACTGCAACTATTTTCTGAAAGCAGTTTTACCGGCTGAAAAAGAACTGTATGCGGAAATCTTACAGCAAAACGGGATCACCGGATAACCACCCGAAGAAAGCGTTATCCGAATTTTTTTTGAAATGCGCTATGCGCAGGAAAGGAATTAAATTATGAAATCGTTTAGAGAAACAAAAATTATCGGTATCGATCACGGATACGGCAATATGAAGACAGCCAACCACTGCTTCAAAACCGGCATATCCACCTACGACAGCGAGCCGCTGTTCACGGCGGATATGCTTACCTTTAACGGCAGGTATTATCTTATCGGCGAGGGACACAAAGAGTTTGCTCCCGACAAAGTAAAAGACGAGGACTATTATGTTCTCACACTTGCGGCTATTGCAAAGGAACTGAATGCGGAAAACCTCACAGAAGCACATGTTGTGCTTGCGGCAGGCTTACCGCTGACATGGACAAGCGGACAAAAAGCAGAGTTTAAGGCGTATCTGATGAAGAGTGCCGAGGTGGAGTTCAACTACAAAAAGACAGCCTACCACCTATATATTGACGATGTACGCATTTATCCGCAGGGATATGCCGCTATTGCAAGCTTTGCCACTACGCTGAAAGACGTTAATTTAATTGCCGACATCGGCAATGGCACGATGAATGTGCTGTATATGATAAACGGCAAACCGCAGCAGGGCAAAATGTTCACCGAGAAATATGGAACTTATCAGTGTACGCTCAGCATACGGGAAGCCTTTATGCAGAAAACACAGCGGGAAATAAACGACGCTATTGTAGATGAGGTGCTGATTACCGGCACGGCGAATATTGCTCCGGCTGACCTTAAAATCATTAAGGGAATTGCCGCCGAATATGTAAGGGATATTTTCCGCAGACTTCGTGACCACGGATATGATGAAAGCACGATGACTCTGTATGTCACGGGTGGCGGCGGGTGTCTTGTAAAGAATTTCAGCAAAGTAAACGCAGACCGTGTAAAATTCGTTGATGACATCTGCGCCGCCGCTAAAGGATATGAGTATCTGGCAGAAGTACAGATAAAATCCGAGGCGAAGTGATGAGCAAGTACAGAATCAATGTGCGTTTTGAGACCGATGATCCGAAACAGGCTGAAGCGGTAAAGTTTCTGCAATCCCTTGAACATTCCCGCAATGCATTTATTGTATCGGCAGTGCTTGACGCTGTTTCAGGAAAAAGTGCAGTTAATAACATTTCGCTTGAAAATATAAGAAAAGTCATACAAGAGAAATTGCAGGAGGTGTCGTTTGTTACGACGCCTTCTGCTTTTCAGCCTGTGAAAACGGAACTGACCGAAGAAGAACAAGCCAAAAATGAGAAAAGTGTGCTTGATGACCTTGAAATGTTTGGCTGAGCCAAAACGCCGATATTTGGCTCAAAACTGTTATTTTGACGTAAAATTAGAGCCATTTTGGCTCAATAACGAGGCATGCCCCAATGGAAAAAGAAGCGTTTTCGGTATCGTGCAGCGGAGAAATTCGCTGAAATTACGGCATTTGAGAGTCGCTTATTCTTATGCCCTGCGGGGTCTGTCCTACGGTATAACAAGCAGGGACTTTGTGTGCCAAAGTCCCAATCAAAATCCGCCCCAAGAGGCGGATTTACTCTTTGAGGGCTTACCGCCCCCAATCCCCCGGAAAGGAGAGATGATACTATGGGGAAAGATATACGAATCTCCGTGCGTGTTACGGCAAAAGAAAAAGAGAAAATACAGTCAAAAGCCCGAAAGTGCGGGTTGAGCACAACTGAATATGTAAAGCAAAGAGCGTTAGGGTACGAGCCGAGAGGTATTCCGCCCGACGCTCTTTTTCTTTGCCTTGAAAAGCTCGGCGAACTTGCTGACAAAGCGAGTTCACCGGAATTGGACAAGGAAATCGGTGATGTGCTGAAAGGAATAACAGCGGAATTTTTAATGCCGGGAAAAGGGTGATGCGACGTGGCTGTAACAGGCTTTTGGCCTATTTACAAGAATTTGAAAGCAACGCTTGACTATGCCGACAATCCCGACAAGACCACCGACCGCAGATATTTGGATGACGATTTATATGCGGCACTTTCTTACGCTGAAAACGATAATAAGACCGACCGCAAGATGTATGTAGGCGGTATTAACTGCTCCAAGCAAAATGCCTATGCCGAAATGATTGCCGTACAGCGGCGGTTCGGACTTCGTGGCAAGGTTGTCGGTTATCACGGGATACAGAGTTTCCGTGAAGGTGAGGTCACGCCGGAGCAGGCTTTTGAAATCGGCAAAGCCACCGCCCGAAAGATGTGGGGCGATAGGTATCAGGTGCTTGTGACCGTTCACCTGAATACAGACAATGCGCATTGCCATTTTGTTGTGAATCCCGTGTCATTTAAGGACGGTACAAAATTTCAAAACAAAATCGGCGACCACAAGGAACTTCGCCGTGTGTCGGATGAAATATGCCGGGAACACGGTTTATCTGTTCTTGAAAACAGCAGTTTCTACGGTGGGCACAAAAAGGATTATTGGAGGCACAAAGCCGGCAAGAAAACACATCGGGACTATCTCCGTGAGGATGTGGAATATTGCTTGTCTTTTGCAACCACTCCGAGAGAGTTTGAAAATCAACTTTATGCGCTCGGATATACGCTTGACCCCGTGCGCTTTTCTGTAAAAGCGAAGCAATGGGAGCGTTCTGTTCGTCTTGTAAATATCGGTTTTGCAAAGGAAATCGTGCAGGCGCAGTTGGATAAAAACGCCGTGAAAAGATACCGCCTGTTCACCTTGGAATACCGTCCGCCGTACAGACCTAAAAAGTTTCCGCTGGAAGATGAACTGCGAAAGCTTGAATTTTCTATTGACCACTGCTATGATGCGGCGACGGTTTTTGTGGATACGATTTTCTATATCATCATAACGGTTATCCAAATTGCCGCCGAGCTTGCCGATGTAATGCTGCTGTCACCGGATTTAAGGGCGGCGGAAAAGGATTTGAAAGACCTTATTTCAGATTATCATTTCCTTAAAGAAAATGACATTCACAACGTAGACGATTTGCAAGCCAACATCGACGAAAGCAAAGCGCAGTTATCCGATTTGGAGCGTGAGCGCAAAACACTCGGCAACCGTATCCGACGCCCGAAATCGTCGGAGGATAAGAACCAAAATAAAGATTGCCGCAAAGAAATTTCCAAACAAATGAAGCCTGTTCGTGAAAGGCTTCGCCGTGCGGAGAAGATTTTGGAGAAATCTCCGCATTTATATGAATTATTAAAGCAAGAGCACGAGCTTGAGAGAAAAGCCCGTGCGAGATATTTAGATAGGAGTAGATGAAAATGAAAGATACTATGAAAAAACCGGTTAATATTCCGGTTTCAAAGCTTCGCCCGTTTGCGGGACATCCGTTCAAGGTCAAGGACGATGACGAAATGAATACCCTGATCGAAAGTGTGCAGACGCAAGGAATTCTTTCACCGCTGATTGTCCGACCGATTGAAAACACAAAGGAATATGAGGTAATAAGCGGACATCGCCGCTTACACGCCGCAGTTAAGGCAGGGATCACAGAAGTCCCTGCCTTAATTTATGCTCTCGACCGAGATTCCGCTGCTATTTCGGTAGTGGACAGCAACCTACACAGAGAGCATATCCTACCCAGCGAAAAGGCGTTTGCCTATAAGCTGAAAATGGAGGCATTGAATCATCAAGGTATCACTTGTGGACAAGTTGGCCACAAGTCTCGTGACAATGTTTCAGATACAGAAAGTGGTCGTACCGTTCAGCGCTATATTCGCCTAACCTACCTGATTCCCGAATTTCTCGACAAGATGGATAACGGCGAAATTGCCTTATCCGTTGGCGTGGAGCTTTCCTTCCTTGATGAGCAGAGCCAGTATGATGTTTTGGAACAATGTGAAATCAACGACTGCACGCCGTCCTATTCTCAGGCTTTCCGTATGCACAAGGCAGACCGTGAAGGACTGCTCACCAAAGCCGTTATCCAAGACATTATGTGCGAGGAAAAAGCAAATCAAAAAGAAACAATCAAGGTCTCCGCTGAGCGTCTGCGAGCTGTTCTTCCAAAAGGAATGGACTCACAAAAGACGGAAGATTTCATTATACGGGCTTGCGAACATTACCGTAAGTATCTTCGTAACCGTGACCGTGATTCGAGATAGGTGGTGCGCCTATGGATTTTAAAATGAATGCTGTCATTCACCGTGGCAACAACTACAATAATGCCCTCCGCTCTTTTCAGCACAAACGAATGGAATTTCTGGAACAGGAAATCCGAGCGCTTGACAGCGAAACGCTGTGGTTACTCTTACGCCAGCTTTGCAAAAACGGCCGCACATTGGAAAGCATCACGGGGCTGGCTGTATAATGAAAAAACAGGAGGACTGATATTATGACAAAGAAACAAAAATACAATACTGAGGATAATCGGGGCGTAGCCATCTACGCCCGGAAATCCCGCATCACCAATAAGGGCGACAGTATCGGCGTGCAGTTCAAGCAATGTGCAGAATACGCCAAACGGGAATTGCACCTTGATGAAGAATACACTTTTCTTGAATATGAGGATAAAGGACTTTCCGGCTACTATTCCGACCGTCCCGATTTTCAGCGTATGCTCCACGATATTGAAATGGGTAAGATCCGTGCCGTCGTCTGCTACAAATTAGACCGTATCGGAAGAAAGACAAGCGATCTTCTGCGGCTTTTAGATTTCCTTGAAAAGCACAAGGTAGACCTGCTGATATGCTCCAACAATATCAACACGGCATCCGGCGTGTCGAAGATATTTATTCAGATATTTGCCGTCGTTGCCGAATTTGAGCGTGATACCTTAACCGAGCGTATCACCGATAATATGATGGAACTTGCCAAAGACGGGCGCTGGCTGGGCGGCAATACCCCAACAGGCTTTACGGTGAAGCGTGTGAAAACCGGCAGTGGCAAAAACAAGTCCGCTTACAGCTATTTGGAGAGCATTCCCGAGGAAAAAGCGATGATACAAAAGCTCTATGAGATATTTGCAGCCACTCGGTCTATCAAAAAAACCGCAGATAAAATGAACGAGCTTGGATACCGTACAAAGGTTGGGAGTAAGTTTAACAGCTCCACAACAAGACTGCTATTGAAAAATCCCGTTTACTGCACCGCCGACGAAAGTGCATACAATTATTTCTTGGAGCACAATGGCGGTTTGTGCGGGGATATTTCAGACTTTGACGGTCAGCACGGTATCTCCGCCTACAACAAGACCGATCAGGAGAAATTCGAGGATGCCGACAGCACCTTTATTTCACCGAAATTTGTGCAGTTAATGTCAACAAAGCCGCTTTCCGAATGGATTATCTCGGTTGGCAGACACGAGGGATTTATTTCAAGTCAGAAATGGATCGACACGCAGAATATGCTGGACGATATTGCCGAGAAATACAACCGCCCGCACCGAAAGACCAACGCCTTGCTTGCAGGACTGGTCTACTGCCCGCATTGCGGGAAACGCCTGCGGGTTATCTCCGAATCCAACCGCTGGACTAACGGCAAACCGAGATTCAAGTATGTTTGTCCCGGCTACCGTGTAGGCGAATGTACTTTTCGGGCTGTAGACGGCGTTTTGCTTGATGAATTTGTTGTGCAACAGTTATCCCACCTTGCCGATGAGGACAGCGAATACTTTGAAAAGCTTCTCAACCAGAAAGCGTCCGATATTTTTAGTTCGTCGCAAAATGAAAAAGAGCTATCCGACCTCAGAAAGAAAAAAGCACAGCTTGAAGCGGCGATATCCAATCAGGTGAAAAATCTTCGGGAAGCGGATGATAGTCTGAAACGGTTTATACAAGAAGATGTAAAGGCACTGACCGATGAGCTTTCCGAAACCGATACTTTGCTCCAAAAGATAGAGGACAGCAGACAAAGTCAGATGTATGCTATACGAGACATTGAAGAAATCAAGGAACGGCTACTGTCATTCGGGAAGTATGCTGAAAATGCCGCACCCGATGTGCTTGTAACGCTGATACAGACCTTTGTGGAGCGCATTTATATTACCGATGAAAATGATGAGCGTCACTGTCACATCTTCATTAAAGGTTGCTCGAAAGAAGATTACGATGACTTCTTCCGGGCAACCGGTTACATAGAAAACACACAGGAAACCGGAATTGTCACATCCGTTTTACCTGTGTGTGATTCAGATGAGTGTTGCAAACACTATGTGATACTGACATCTGTATGTTGAGTGTGACAATGTTTTTATCTCATTATTTCCATTCTTTTTTATCATGTTTTTAACCTCCTGTATTTTAGTAACACGGCTGCCAAACCGTTTCTATTATACTTGGAGGTTATTTTTTCGCCAATACTCACGGCTTGCTTTAAGCTCGCCGAATTCATTTTTACTAAAGCTTTTTATTTCCCCCGGTAGAACCGGGGGTTTTTTCTTTGCTGAAGAAGCAAAAAAATAAGCGTTTCGCAAAAACGAAACGCTTAAATCTATTTATTAACTGAAATCAGATGGAAACTTCCATTGCGATCTGATAAAGTTCAGGGTCAATATGCTTTTCCATATTGAGAGCTTCAAAGATATCGTAGTCAACGATCTTATCGTTGTGGATAGCAACAACTCTGTTGCCGATACCTTTCATAAGCAGCTTCTTAACAGCGTAGTTGCCCATCTGGGTAGCAAGAACGCGGTCTCTTACTGTCGGTGAGCCGCCTCTCTGAACATGGCCGAGAATGCAGGCGCGGGATTCTACGCCTGTCTTCTGCTGAATCTCTTTTGCAAGATCTTCAACATTAACGTCAACGCCTTCAGCAACAATAATAAGGAAGTGCTTTTTATCTGTCTGCTGGGTGCGCTTCATACGCTCGATAACATCCTTCTGAATATCGAACTCAATTTCAGGTATAAGAATTGATGTTGCGCCAACAGCAATACCTGCGTTAAGAGCAAGGAAACCTGCTCTTCTGCCCATAACCTGTACAACTGCACAGCGGTCATGGCTTTCAGAAGTATCTCTGATACGGTCAACCATTTCCATTATTGTGTTAAGGCATGTATCATAGCCGATTGTATAGTCACAGCAAGCAATATCGTTATCAATAGTACCTGGAAGTCCTACGCAGGGAATACCTCTTTCGGACAGGTCACGGGCGCCTCTGAAAGAGCCGTCGCCGCCGATAACAACAACGCCTTCTATTCCGTTTTCACGGCATACGCGAATTGCCTTTCTCATTCCTTCTTCGGTTGCAAATTCCACTGAACGAGCAGAATATAATTTTGTTCCGCCGCGATGAATTATGTCAGAAACAGAGCGCAAATCCATCTCAATGAAATCGCCGTTAATCAAACCGTTATATCCGCGAATAACGCCTAATACACGAATTCCGTTTTCACAGGCTGTGCGCACTACGGCACGCACCGCTGCGTTCATACCGGGCGAATCTCCGCCGCTGGTCAGCACTGCAATAGTTTTCATACTGTATTCATCCTCCAGTCATAAATGTGCTCAGTATATTTTACTAACTGTGAATAAAAATGTCAACAACTTGCTTGATATATGCGACGAAAACGGGATTAATTCGTCGAAATACCAAAAAATCACATAAGTTTACGGTGCAATATATACAACATTATCACTGCCCAAAATGCGTTTTAATTCTTCAAGCATTGTTGGATTGACCTCAACAAAGTCGCTGTGACGTGCGCAGACATACTTTTTTTCGTCCTTATAGTAATACCAAAGAGGGATTGTCCCGTCAAAAATAGAAGTGATTATTTTTGCCCGCTCCAGTCTCTCATCGTCTTTATTCTCAAGACGAAGAAAAAGGCCGTAATGCTTTTTCTTTTTATGATTAGTATTATCAGTGGCGGAATTTATTCCGTCTGATTTATCTGTAATTTTAGGCTCTCCGCTAATTTTATTGGCAATAATTTTAGCGTCCTTTTCCTCTTCAACAGACAGAGTACCGCTGACGGTTATAACTTTATTCTCTCTGATAAGCGGAGCACTGTTTTCAAGTATTTTCGGAAAAACGATAACTTCAATACTGCCCATAACGTCGCTTATCTCAACGAACGCCATAGGCTCACCTGAGCGGGTCTGTTTTCTCGTAATTCCGGAAATCATTCCGCAGACGGTGACCCTGTCGCCGTCTTTAAATGCTCCGCCGTTTTCAGCCTCCAGAAGCTGAGCCGTTCTCGGATAGCCCAAGCGGTTTATGATATCTTCGTATTTATCCATAGGATGGCCTGAAATGAAGAGGCCCGTCATATCCTTTTCCATCTGGAGCAGTTCATTTTTTGAAAATTCATCCACCCGGGGCAGTTCCATATCAAATCCGAAATCATCACTGTCCCCTGACAGTTCAAAAAATCCCATCTGGCCGTAACGCGTATTTCTGCGGTACACTTCAAGATTAGTAACGAGAGCCGGCAAAGCCTGAAGCATTTGGCGTCGGTTTGCGCCCATATGGTCCAGAGCTCCGCATCTGATAAGACTTTCAACGGCGCGGCGGTTAAAATGCTTGTCGCACATTCTGCGGCAAAAATCAAAAATATTTTCAAAACTACCCTTTTTGCGCTCCTCCATTATGTCGTTGATGAAATCAGAGCCGAGATTTTTAATGCCCAGCAGGCCGTAATGGATAACATTGCCGCTGGCAGTAAAGCCGTTCATTGACGTATTGACATCAGGAGGCGCAAGAGAAAGCCCCATCTTTTTACACTCGGCAATATAAAAGGCTACTTTGTTCGGCCTGTCCAAAACAGAGGTCAGCAAAGCCGCCATAAATTGAGCAGGGGCGTGAACTTTAAGATAAGCGGTACGATACGCCACAAGAGCATAGCAGGCGGCGTGGGACTTATTGAAAGCATAGCTTGCAAAGCCTGCCATAT
>OGQS01001184.1_pt1 | contig 15091 bp, 10 predicted proteins | sample 1553331 | NCBI WGS metagenome assembly OGQS01 (sample SAMEA2580012, study PRJEB22360) | human gut metagenome | biome: human gut; feature: human-associated habitat; material: faeces | place: Denmark | collected 2008/2010
TAAAAGGGTCGTCCTCCCCCGGGGGGGCGACGCCCTGCCGCAGCAATTCCCGCAGGGCGGGCAGTTCCTCCTGCTCCAGCCGCTGGCGGTACCACTCCTGATTGCGCTGAAAGGACTCGCGGGAGTCCAGCGCCAGGATACGCAGCTCCGGCATAGCGCACAGCAGGTGGGTCAGGGCCGTCACCCGGCCCCGGACCCCTTCCTCCGAGAGCACGGAGAGGTTATCCGGCTTGATGAGGAAAAAGGCCAGCTCTCCTTCCGCGGTTCGGACGCCGTAGCCGGTGAGCTGGCTGGTGGCCACTGGCGGTGGCCCCTGTGCGGTCTGCCGCTGGCGCAGCTCCTGTTTCTGCTTTTTATTCAACCGCTTCCCCCCATTCGTAATACTGCTGTTTCAAAAACAGAAAATTGACGGCATAGCGCAGGAAGTCCAGAATGCTGGCGTCCTCCACGCGGATGCTGAGGAACGCGAAAAGGAATGTGGCCACCAGAGGGGGGAGGCAACCCGACCCGGCTACCCCTAAGCGCCAGAGCCAGGACAGAGAGGATAAAGCCGGTCCCGATGATAGCCACATCCCGCAGGGGCCACAGCCACAGCATGGCTTTGGCTCTCAGGTTTTCAGGGTAAATATAGATATTCGTCCCTCCCTTGGCAAACAAAATGGACGGGAGGTTTCTCCTCCCGTCCTGGATGATCTTTTGTTCATTACTGTGCGTCGTTGGTATGGAGTGCGGCATCCGCATCTCCCATGGCGGTTTCTTCCTGTGACAGTTCCGCTCTTAGGGGTACGTGTATTCTCCAGAGAGTGGGTTAAAGCTGCGGCGCCGCTTTTCCTCCTCGGTCAGCTCCGGCAGGACCTCCACTATGGGCGATCCGTCCGCTTCCGCCCCGGCCTCCCAGGCTGAGACGGCGTTTTCCACCAGACTGACCATAAATTCCTTTTGGGAGAGCTTCTTATGCGCGGCCAGGTATGCTTTGATCTGATGGAACAGCTCCTCCGTGACGGCGAACGCCAGCGTCCGGTCCCCCTTTTGGGGCGTGTACTCCTCCAGCATCTTGAGGGCCTTACCCTGTTCCCACAGAGCGAGTCCCTGTGTCACCAGGCCAATCACGAAATCCCGCTGGGACTGGCCCCCGTGGGCCGCCAGATACCGCTTGACCCGCTGGAACAGCTCCTCCGATACCGAGAAGGCCATGGTCCGGCCGCCGCTCTCTATCCGGGGCCGCGGCTTGGGTCCCTCATAGTGCTCCCGGATGATCCGCTCCATGAGGAGGCTGGTGGTCAGGCTCTCATCCGCCGCCACATCCTCCCGGATCTTCTGGTGGAGTTCTTCACATAAATTAATCGTCAGTTTTCCCATTTTGTAGGCTCCTTTCCTTTTGGTAGGCCAAGTATATCCCAGGCTATGGCCCAAAGCTATTCACCAAATCCGACGAAGAACCTGGCTAAAACGAAGCACAAGCAACAAGCCCTTTTTCGGAATTTTTGGTGGCCATTGGTTCCGATCATGTGTATAATCAAGATAACTTGTTCACAGGAGGGATCTGGGATGAAGCGGTGCCGCTGGGCGGACCCAAACTCGGAATTATACATTGCCTACCACGATAACGAATGGGGGCGGCCGGAGCATGATGACCGCAAGCTCTTTGAGATGCTGACTCTGGAGGGCTTCCAGGCAGGCTTGTCCTGGCTGACGATCCTGAAAAAGCGGGAGGCGTTCCGCAGGGCTTTTGACAACTTCCAGCCGGATGTGATCGTCCAATACGGCCCGGAGAAGGTGGAGGCGCTGATGGCTGACGCAGGCATCGTCCGCAACCGGCGCAAGATCGAGGCCGCGATCCGTAATGCCGGGGTATATCTCTCCATTCAGAGGGAGGTTGGCTCCTTTGACCGCTACCTTTGGTCTTTCACAGGCGGGAAAGTCATCCTGAATACGGATGATGAAGCGCGCGCTCATACAGAGCTGTCTGACCGTATCTCCAAGGACCTGAAGCACCGGGGCATGAGCTTCGTCGGCACCACGATCATCTATGCGTTCCTACAGGCTGTGGGTGTGGTCAACGACCATGAGCTGTCCTGCTTCTGTCATCCGAATAATCAATAAGAGACCGCTATGGTGATTCCCCGCATGATGAACTCCACACAGGGGATGGCCACGCTGTTGCCCAACGCCCGATACCGGGCGGAGTCCGAGGCGTCGGAGAGAGCCGTCCAGCCATCCGGGAACCCCTGGAGCCGCTCACACTCCAGCGGCGTTAGGCGGCGGATCAATCGGCGGCTATCTGCCTGTTGACATACCAGGTCTGTGGCATCTTTATACTGTCTGGCGCTTTCTGTAGAGGCCACATCGTTATCGTGAAATACGTCCACACGCTGTCTGGCATAAAGAATGCCGTCCTTTTCAGAAGGCGACCCGTGAGCCGCGTCTCTCTGTTCCACCAGCGGTAGATTGTTGCCTCCGGTCCCCGCACGGGCGGAGAGCGTCGGGGCAATGGTGTGTGGCCCGGTGTATCTGGCATCGATGCCGTGGTTTTCATACACCAGGGGTTGATGCCCGTGCTCCTGAGCCCGCAGGGTCCCCGTGATCCCCACCGTACAGTCCATCACGCTGCCGCCCTGGTCGTTCAGGCACAGGACAGAGGGCATACAGTTCCCGCTGGCTGTCCCTTTCAGCGTGGGGGAGATCTTCTCGGAATAGCCGATGCTTCCGGCCTTGGCTCCTGCCCCCGCAGAAAATCCGGCAACAAAGGTCTGCTGCTTCATTCCGGGTTGTGCCTGAAGCGCACCAGTAAGATCATGCAGATCCCGTACCTCACGCCCCAGGGTGGCTTCTCTTGCCGCTTTGCGGCAATTCACCTTCTCTCTCTGATTTGCGGCAAAGACCACGGAATCGCCGTTGATGAAGGTCTGCATCTGCATATTACTGGTGGCCATCAGCGTACCAGCTACACCATATAGATCGGTGTCCTCATCTCTCCGATTGATGTGATACGCTCTCATCTCCGCTGCCTGGAAATTCATCGGGAGCAGGCCGGCCTGAGCCATCAAAGCCCACTCCAGCCGCTCCGGCAGCGGTTTACCGCGCTCCTTTGCTCTGTGCAGGGTGCCGAGACAGGCTTTTGGACTCAGGTCGTGTCTCTCGTCAGGATCTCGCTCCAAGATGCTGGATAGATCACATTTGACCGGCTCTCTGGGAGCTGCTCCAGTGTTGAGCGGCGGGCCATTTTCCTGCCACGGGGATCGGAATTCCCAATAATGGCACCCGAACAGGTCCACATGGCCTTTGGACAGATCCAGGTGGAAATAAGGAATGGAAATCAGCGTGGACAGGGTTAAGGTCCCGCTTTTTCGTTTCGGAGGTCTCGCATATATTTCATCAGCCTCCTCCAGAGAGAACAGCATCATCTGGCCGTCGCTGTCGCAGTGCTGCATAGTCAAGCCTCCCATCTAAGACATCAAACAGGAGCAGGGGCGCGAGAGGGCCGGCAAAGTCCGCCACCAGAAAAATGCGCTTTCTCCGCTGAGCGACGCCCCAGAATTGCGCGTCCAGGCAGCGCCACGCCAGAGAGAAGCCGTTTTCCATCACGGCGTCTCCCGCGTCCGGCCACGAATAGGGATAGGACTGCGGGACCTCCGCGCCGATGTCATGGATCCGAATGATCTCCTCCAGCACAATACGGAAGTCCTCCCCTTTGGGCGATCCGCTGCTGAACGCGCCTGGAACATTCTCCCAGCACATCCAGCGGGGACGGATGTCGGCGCCGGTCCGGCCCCGTTCTCTCTCCGCTGTCCGCATTTCCTTTATGATCCGAATCTGTTCCATAAAAAGGCCGGAACGGGCACCGGATAATCCGGCGCGCGCTCCGGCCACGCTCAGGTCTTGGCAAGGGCTTCCCCCGCAGATGATGTCTACCGGGAGCAGCAGCCTGCCGTTCAACTTTGTGATGTCGCCCTTATGGGCCATGCCTGGGAAGCGCCGCCCCGTGACTTTCATGGGGAACGGCTCGATCTCGCTGGCCCAGAGAGTTTTGATCCCATACCGCTCCGCCGCGAGGGGGAAGCCTCCGATGCCATCAAACAGGCTCCCCATGGTCAGGTTCATCCCATGGACATCCCCATCCCCTCCGTAGGCGAGAGCTCCATGGACTGGATCTCCTCCGTGCTGACGCTCCGCACAGGGATGCCGAGACGCTCCGCCATCTCCTTTTCTCCCGCCATGCCGGGGCTGATCCGGTCCCCACACAGCCACAGCTCGTCACAAAGCCTTAGCATCCGGTTTCCCAGATCAATGCCCAGCTGCCGTTCCTCCGGGTCGCTGTCATCCAACATCTGGGTGTAGAGCAAGTGCGGACAAAATGGGGTCATCTCCTCCGAGATGGCATACCGGCATGCCTGCCGGGCGAACTGGAGGTTTCGCTTCACATCTCCGGACAGAGGGGAAGCGATGTAGACCACCTTGGCCTGGGTGTCTGTCTCCCTCTGGGGCTGATGCCGATATGAGGGATCATTGACTACCAGACCATTCACGCCTACTTCAACAGACTGCTCCATTTCCTCAGCCCACTTCAGGTACGCCGGGTCAGCTCCTCGCCGGTATGTTTCCGGCAGCCATTTTGCCGGGATGCTGAACGGCCTGGAGGAGTACTCTGTCTCCCGCCGAATGGTATAGGCAAGGGCCTCGTGGATTGCCGGGAGCAGGGGCCACATGGATTGCGGATCGTCATCCCGAAAGTTGACTTCAAACATGACTACATCCTCGTACCGCTCCCAGCTCCCGCTGTCATCCTCGTTCCACACATAGTCGGCGGAGGTGATGGTCACGCCTTCGTCATTGCAGTTGATCCAGATGGTCTTATCCAGATCAGGGAGGCGTACAGCCAGTGTCCCTACCATGCAGCCCCCTCCAGTGTTGCCGTAGATGCGGTCTGTGACTTCATACCGCATGATCTCAGGGTCTGCCTGTAGGGAAATTGTTTTGAGCAGCTCCGCCTGTATGCTCCGCTCCGCATCATACCCGCCCGGATACTCCACACACCGGTACTCCGCGGCGGGGTGGCGGTTGAGCCGCAGCGCCTCCATATCCCGGATCTTCAGTTCCGCGTCCCCACGCTCGGTAAAGAACAGGCGGCGGCTGTTCTCAGATAAAAAGCCGGACAGCCCCGCCATGGGACTCTCCGGCCTTGCATCCACCCAGATCGCGTAGATTTTAGGCGGATGGAATTCGTTTCCTTCTGTCATATTCATCTCCTATTTCGGCGCCACCGCGGCCGCGATGGTCCGGGTGGTGTTGACGGCGGCCTGCGCTGTGTAGACCGCGCTCATGATGTTGGCTCTCGTTGTGGTATCCAGGCCAAAGGTACCGGCGATCCTGGGCACCTCCCCCGCGGAGAGCATGAGCCCCAGTCCCAGCAGGGCGTGGTCCTTGAACACCATAAGGCCCGCCACCAGAATGGTGGATTGCAGAAAGGCGGTCAGGCACAGGCCGATGACCTGCTTCATCCACTGTACAAAGCCATCCACATATCCTCTGGGAATGCTGAACATATACAGCGATCCAACGGCGATCTGGATGAGCAGGATGCCACCCCGCTTCAGGTTTGCGAAAAAGACCTTGATCACCGCGTAGGCCATAAGGATGATGCAGAACAGGAGCATGATGGGGCTGGTAATGACGCCAAAGCCAAAATCCAGCGTCACCTGCGTCATATCCGCGATGCTTTCCACACTGCTGAGGTCTGTGATGATCTGCTGCCCCACACCCCCGATACTGGTCCCGTAGCCGGTGAGCCCGGCGCTGAGCCGGCCCTGCAGCGATACGGACAGGGCGTAGAGCCGCACGGGAAGGATGGTGAACAGGCTGACGGCCAGGAAGCCCTTGATGGCGCCCAGCGCCGTGTGCTGGAGATTGGCCCGGCCCGTGGTGTACTCAATGCCGAACTCAAAGGCGCACACCACCAGGCTCACACCATACAGCGCCCAGCCAAGCTGAGAAAAAAACAGGACAATGGCCTGTACCCACTCCAGTTCAAAGATCTCCACCCCCATGTTGCCCATGGCGGAGAAGAAGTTCCCAAGGAAGCCCACGATCTGTCCGTAGAACCAGTCGATCAGGTTGTCCATGACTGTGGAGGCCACAAAGTCCCAGATAAACAAAGAAAAATCACCCCTCTTGCGAAAGGGGCGTACCGCCTGCGGCGGAATAAAAATGAGGGCCGTACAGACGGTACGGCCCTCATATAGTCGTTGCGACAGAAAGAAAGCGGGCACTGCTTCAGTGCCCGCGTGTCTTTATGCCAAAATTCAATTCCATATTAGCATACTCTCTGGTGCGGGGTATGAAGGAAATAAATTTGGGGTATCACATGGTCTGCTGACACTGAGGAGAGTGGTCTTTGAACACTTCCCCCTCAGCCGCGTAATAGGCGCTGGCTGCATCTCCGCCATCATTCATATGCTTCACAGCCCGAAGCATGCTGTCATGGTTTTGGGGTTCCATGAGGAAGCCCACCAACGCAAGAGCTGGCACATGGTCCAGACTCCCGCCAAGACTCAGGTACTGGGCCGCGCTTCGGATCTCCGTGGGCAGAACCACAGCAAGCGTATTGTAGAGTTGTCTGCTGATGTCGCGCCCATATTGAGCGTCCGCGTCATGAAACGCGCCGCAGAGGCCGCTGACAATTTCAGCAAAGGACTGATCAAAATCCTCGTTGATCTCATAGGCTGCCCGGATCCACTCGCTGAATGTCCCGTCCTGGCCCCCCAATCCCTGCTCCAGCGCGTAAAATTGGCGGATCCCCTGGGACAGATCTGAGCTGAACTTCCGTTTGTTTTCTCTGGTATCCCACTTTCCGCTTTGAAATTCCTCCAAAGCCGCATGGGACTCCTCCATCGCCTCCAGCGTTGGATCACACCCATTCTCTACCGCGTGATCGCTGATCCGCTCCAGCGGCCAGCCCTCCTTCAGAAGCTCAGCGGCGCCGCGAAGCTCAAAATAATTGAAGACAAACTTTTCTCCGTAATTGAACAGGGCCGCGGCGGTTTCCACGCTTTGATGCCGCTTGATGAGGGCGAGCTCCACATAGGAGCGGTCAAAAATCTCGGATTCTGTTTCCGTCCCGTCCCGGTCCAGATTTTCAGCGTATTCCAGCCAGTTTTTCATGGCCTGGTCAGAGACATCCGGAAGCAGGTCTGTTATCCTCCGCTCAAAATCTTCCCTGGTCATAGCGTCAGAGCCCCACAATGCCCCAGATGTAGTTTGGGGCCAGCAGGACGAAAATTAAGCACACGAATAGGATAGCGGGGCCAGTCCATTCAAACTGACCATGCTTCCGATAATCAAAATACGCCATTGCTAATTTGACAAAAAAAGCGATGGCCAGCACCATGCCCAGCGCCGGAAACACGACGCTGTCCACCACCGTTTTGATCTGCTCTGAGGCGTCTCCCCAGGTCTGTTCCACCGCATCCGCCACATCATCCGCGGCGGCCAGCGCGGGCATACAAAAAAGCCCTGCCAGCAGGAAAACCGCCAGCAAGACGCAGACCCATTTTTTCAGTTTCACAGGCTCTCCTCCTTTAAAATCACGTCTATAAAATCGATGCGGAAATCGCTTGATTTTCTGCTCCACCTCCTCAGAAACACAGCCGCCCCAAAAGCCTTGGAGCGGGGCAGTCGTGAGTTGACCACGCCCTCGATGTATTGCATAGTACAAGTTTAATCCATCGGATACTCTGCTTGCGTTGGAGGAAACAGTATGAACGAAGAGAAACTACGCTGTACACCCGGAAGCACCCCGCCTCTGACGGCGGGTTCAACGGTCAGGCTCAGGCCATGGTAAAGGCCGCCGCGGAGGCGGGATACGAGGCCGCTCCCCGCGGCTCCATTGTGAAGGCGATATGCGGAAGCAATTCGAAGCCCTCACTGGCGTGAAGCTGGACGATGACGTTTCTTGGGAGATTGTCGTCGTTCAGAAGGACCGATCTCTCTCCGAGTGGGGGGCACGGCCCAATAAGGCCGCGCCCCTGCTTTATTTGTCTTCCGCGGTAAGCCTCAGTAGCCGGTGCGGGGCAGGGGATTGGATGGCTTGTAGACCTTGGTCACCCACCGGGAGGTGGCCATAATCCACTGGCCGTTGTACACGCCGCCCACGTCCGCCTGGTTGACGAATTGGCTGCCACCGGTAAGCCAGGCGTAGACGGTGGCATAGACCTGGGGTGCCTCCACCTGCCGGAAGTTGGCGGGCACCACGCCGAAGGACATCATAAATTCGGTGACGTACTCGTTGGAGGCCAGGCACAGGGCGGCCTTGGAGGCGTCCAGTACATAGTTCTGCTGGGTGCTCAGGTTGTCCGCCAAGGTGCGCCAAGTGCCGCCACTCAGGTTGGTCTTGTAGACCACCTTATAATTGCCCGGCACGTTGTAGGTGCCAGTGACAATCTTGTCCAGCCGCACCGCCTGGCCGGGCAGGGTATCCCTCCAGAAAAATGAGGTAAGGCTGGTGGTGGAGTTGTTGCCGATGCCGCTGAAATCGTAGCGGATCTGTTGGCCGGGCATAACCTCCACATAGCCGGTCTTTTGGATGCTTACATTGGTGTAGAGGCTCTTGTTGGTCATAGCCACCTTGACAATCTGGCCGGCAAACTCGATCTCCACCTCGATGGGGGTCTTGTCCAGGCCGTAAAAGTCTGCGGCCTTGGACTCCACGATTTTGTAGCGGCCCAGTGGGAGAGGCCGGGAGGATGCAACGCCGTTCTTGTCCGTCTCAACCGTATCGACTAAGTTGCCGGTCCGGGCGTTGTAGATCTCAAACTCTGTGCCGGGGATGGGGGTGCCGGCGGGCCAGCCGTTGACACTGTTGTAGTCCGCGGAGGTCTTTGTTATCTGGATCTGTCCAGTGATGGGGGTGTTCTCCCACTCCACCTCGGTGGTCTCCCCAGACTCCACATAGACGGTCTTTTTCTCCGTGTCAGGAACATAGCCCTCATTCTCTAACTCTCTGAGATAATACCGCCCGGCCTCCAGACCCTCGATCAGTACATACCCCTCGTTATCCGAAGTGTACTGGCCAACGGGGGTGTTGGTGCTGTCATAGAGGATAAACGGCACCCCATAGATGCCCTCGCCGGTGGTGCTGTCCGTTTTGTGGATCAGGATGGCGCTCACCGGCGTGTTCTCCACCTGTAGGACTGTGGTTTCTCCGTTTTTGACCTCAAAATAATGGGGAGTGTCGTCCAACTTGAAGCCCTCCGCGCTCTCGGTTTCCACGGCATAGTACGATCCATTCTCCAGGGCCAGGAACACCCGGCCATTTTTGTCGGTGGTCACGGTATCCACCAGGGCGTCGTCCATACGGCGGATTTCAAATGTAGTGTTGGGAATCCGCTCCCTGGTGTCATCCGCGTTGACCTTGATGATTTCCACGCCGCCGATGGGGTCGTTATACACCGTGATGGTCTGGGTGTCGTTAGGGTTGATGACCACCGTTTGGGTACGGGTTTCCTCATGGATGGTGTAGCCCTCGATGGTCTTGGTCTCTGTGACGAGGAATGTCCCCACCAAACCGTCAATCATGATCTGGCCGTTTTCGTCAGTGCGGTAGAGGCCCATGCTGGAGGTCATGCCGCCGTTGTCGTCCACCACCGTGCCGTCCGCCTCGGTGATGGTAAATTCCACCCCCTCCAGGGGCTCATGGGTGACGGAATCCAGCTTGTTGATGACAAGGCCGCCCTTGGGGGTGTTGGTGATGACCACCGTTTGGGTATCTACACCCTCCCCGATGACTACATTGGTGGAGGGGGCGTCCATGACGTACCCATGGGGCGCCTTGATCTCCGTGAGCACGTATGCGCCGGGGGCCAGGTTGGTGATGCGGATCTCACCGCTGCTGTCGGTGGTGAAAATACCGTTCTGGGTGAGGGTGGAATCGCCAATTACCCCGTCCAGTCCCACCTCGCAGCCGGCGGCCGGCGTCACTCGGAACTGGGCCCCGGCGAGAGGCTGGCCCGTGGCGCTGTCCCGTTTCTGGATGATCAGCTCACCCTTCGGCTGATTCTTAAAAGTGAGGCTGACCGTCCGGCCCTCTTTGATCTGCACGGTCTGGGCCTGGGTATCGATGAGGTAGCCCGGAGGGGCCTGGGTTTCCGTCACCACCACGCTCTTTCCGGGCTGGAGGCCGGAGATCAGGATCTCACCATTTTCGTCCGTCCGGTAGATGCCGTTGGAGTCCCCAATGAGGGTGCCGTCCGCATAGGTGACCTTGAACTCTGCGTCAGGCAGGGTCACGCTGGGGTTGGCCGAGCACACCTTGCGGATCAGGAGGTTCCCGTCCGGCATGTTTTCAAAGCGGACAGTGATGACACTCTGCTCCCCGTTGTCTGCCAGGTAGACGGTCTCGGAGGACTGGATGATGCTGTACCCGTCCGCCGGATCCACCTCCTCCACGATGTACGATCCTGGCTTCAGGCCCGTCCAGATGGCCATGCCGTTGGAGCCGGTCACCTTCTGTCCAATCACGGTGCCGCCGGTACCGGAGGTGCCTCCCAGGTAGCGGAGCTGGAAGGTGGCCCCGCCCAGGGCCTCGCCAGTGACGCTGTCCGTCTTGTGTACCACGATGGCGTTGAGGGGGACGTTCTCAAATGTCAGAGACTTGTTTCCGCCGCCCTCAATATAGACCTCCTGGGTGGCAGGCTCCTTGATGGTGAAGCCGGGGGCGGGTTCCAGCTCCGTCACCCGGTACCAGCCGTCCCGCAGGCCCTCCAACACGATCTGGCCGCTGGCGTCAGTGAAGTAGATCCCCAGGTTGTTGAGCTCGCCGGTGTCGGTGCCATTGCTGCCGTACCAGAGCTGGAATTTGGCCCCCCGGATGGGGCTGCCGGTGATGCTGTCTACCTTCTGGATGGTAAGGGTGGGCTTTTTGTGGTTCTCGAAATAGACGGTGTGGTTCCGGTTGGGATAGAGGGTGACCAACTGGGGCTCCGCATCCATGAGATAAGGGGAGGGAACCGATTTTTCTGAAATTTGATACACCCCGGGCAGCAGATTTTCCAGGGTGGCCGTTCCGTCTGCCCCGGTCTTGATTTCATCCACGCTGTGGCCGTCCGCCGCTTCCACCAGGAATACGGTATCCGGCACGGGCTCCCCGGTGTCGGCATCCCGCTTCACCACCGTCAGGTTGGGGCGGATGTCGTTCTCTAGGATGATCGTGGAGGTCTTGCCGGGGAACAGCTCCACATGGCGTTCCACCGGGTCGCTGATGTGGTCTGAGGTGGTGTCCAGCTCCTTGACCGAATACACCCCCGGCTCCAGGCCGGAGATCAGGATCTCTCCATTTTCATCAGTGGTACGGTCCAGATACCGGCTGCCGTCCTCGATTTTGGCGATGCGGAAGGTGACCCCGGCCAGCCGGGAACCGTCCGCACTCAGCTTGATGAGGTGCAGGGAGGGCTGGACGGAGTTGGTGAACACAAACCGGGCTGTCTGGTTGGCCTCCAGTTGGATGATGCGCTGGGCCTCATCAATGATGTAGCCGGGGCAGTCCAGTTCCGTCACCACATAAGCTCCGGTGGGCAGTTCAGACAGGTCGATTTCGCCGTTTTGGTCGGTAACAAATTCCGCCGGGCCAAAGCTGCCGTCCACCGCCTCAATGCGGAACTTGGCGTTGGGGATCACCTTGGAGGGGTTGGCGCTGTCCACCTTGACCAGCCAGATCCCGGGCTTCTGGTCGTTAAAAAAGTAGAGCTCCTTAATACTGTCTCCGGCCTTCAGTTCAATTTCCTGCGGGGTGGAATCCACCAGATGTCCACTGTCCCCAGTGTCCACCTCCTGGACGCGGTAGGTGCCCGGCCGGCAGTCCGTGAGCAGGATTTCTCCCAAAGCGTCTGTCTCATAGTCCCCCAGCAACTCCCCATCCCGCCAAATACGGAAGGTGACGCCGGGCATGGTCTCATGGCTCTCTCGGTCGTACTTGATAATCTTCAGGCCGGGCAGGGCCTCGTTCTTCAGGGTATAGGTGACGCAGTCCCCTGCCACCACAGTGGTGGTATAGGTCTGGGGATCCCGCTGCCAACCCTCTGGGGCGGACAGTTCCCGGATTTCGTATGCCCCCGGCTTCAGCTTCGTGAAGGTATAGGAACCTCCGGTGCCGGTGATGCCGGTATAGGTGGCGCCGCTCTCAATGTGCTTGATCTGTACCTTGGCCCCGGCCAGGCTGGCCCCGGTGGCCCCGTCGATCTTCTCGATACGCAGGTCGCCGTAGGGTTCATTTTCAAAGTCCACCTCGGCGGTCTCTCCGTACTTCACAGTGACCTGCTTGACCGGCTCCTCGTCCAGCAGGTGATACTCCGGGGGTACCCGCTCATAGATGGTGTAATTGCCCACCTCGGTGAGAGGGATGGCGATGGAACCGGATTCCGGCGTGGTGTAGATGCCGATGGTGTCTCCGTCCGGGCCCACCACCTCGAAGGTGGCGCCGGAGAGGGTGACAGTGGTGCCCGCCTCATACTTGGTGATCTTGAGGGCGGTTTCGCTGGGAGGGGGCGTAGGCTCGTCTGGGTCATCCGGCTCGTCGGTATCCGAATAGTTAGAGATGGCGTTTCGCAGCAGGCTGACCTTGGGATCCGTGTCGCAGAGGTAACTCTGGAGGTTGCCGTACTGGTCAACCTCCTGGCAAAGCGCGTAAAATACGACATACTGGTACACATCGGCTGAGAGGGAGAGCTGGACACTGCCGCTCTGGCCCGCTACGCAGTCCTCTGGGTAGAGCACCTTGAAGGTCCCCTTGTAGCCGTCTCCGGTATTGGAGACCTTGACCTGGGTAATATCCTGGTTGTTCTCATCCACAATACGGGCGCCCTCCGGTACGTCCGTCCCATCCTGGAACGATACATTAACAGCCTGTCCGTCCACCCAGGTCGGAGAAGTGACAGTAAATACCTGCTGGCGATAGGCGGCCCCATCAATGGTGACGGGGTAGGCTGCCTCCTGATCTGGGGAGGTGGTGAGCTGGGGCTCTGCCACACTGGTCCATGTGGTACCCTGAGTATAGATTTTGACCGCGGCATTGAGAATGCTTTCCCCAATCTCCCTCTCCGGGCCGGTAAGTCCGGGGGCTACGGTGACGTCGCTGATGTCCCACTCGGGGATCAGGTAACACCACAGGGCAATCTTGCCGGCGTAAAATGCCTGGTACTTGTTGGTCAGACCCAACTCCGCCAGGGAGCGGTGGGGGTACATGTTGGCCACCAGGCCCACCACTTTAGAGTCTGACGCTTTCTCCTCCGCCAGATAGCGGATGCTCTCCCCCTCGGGGACCGTTTGGGGTACGCCGTACTGATCTGGATTTACACAGTACGCTGGGATCTCCTGGGTCTCCCCGGCGGCGTTTTCGTAAAGGAAGTAAGTATACGACTGGGTCTGCACCCTGCCGTTGACGGCCAGATAATTCATGGAGTAGCCGCCGCTGTAAATGTTGACCTCACCCAGGGCCTCCTCCGGGGTGGAGGCGGCACCCGCCGGCAGGATCAGCAGGGACAGGGCCACCGCCAGGGTGAGCATCAGGCTGATGATTCGTTTCATTTGCAAACTTCCCTCCTAAGCAAAAAGCGGGAGGCTTGCTGCCTCCCGCCGGTTTGTTTGGGACGCTGTTGGGTCACGTCCCTCTGATATTATATTCAGTATAGAGATATTTCCCGTCGTGGTACACATCCCAGGCTTCCACCTCGAACCGGGCCCCCGGCGCGGAGCAGAATACTTGGGTAAGCTGGTCTTCCTGCCAGGGCCAGAACATCTGCACCGCGTTCTGCGCGGAGATACCCAGGTGCAGGTTGAGGGTGGGGCTGCCATCCGCCCACAGCTCTGGGCAGTTCATCGCGGCGTTGTAGATGGTGTACTCCATCCGCCGGGTCTCATAGAGGTTTCGAATGTGCAGGTTGTCCCCATATTCACTTTGAAACCGACGCACCTCCGCCTTCGGCAACTCCAGCTCCGGGAAGCGCGTCTGGTCATAGGCGGGCAGGGGTTCCGGCTCCTCCCACAGACGCAGGTCCGTGATCTCATAAGTGGTGCCGTCGTCGCAGAGCACCTTGTCTCCCTCCTTCAGCCGGAGGGGCTCGTCCGACTGGGGGACGATGACCACCCCGGAGGGGGCGGACACTGCACTTTCCTCTGTGTAAGGAGAGCTGGTGTCTACCAGGACACGGTTGGCGCCCTGGTCATACGCCACGCCGAAGTCTACCGCCCGGCCGACGTCCCGGAGCTGCACATAGTTGTGACCATTGATGACATACGCTTCCAGATCCACCTGCTTGCCGTCTACATAGAAGGTCTGGGTGCTTGGGGCTGCAGTGAGGGCAGCCACCCCCGCCGACGCGGGCCCCACCAGTGCTGCGCCTATCAAGGTACCTGCCAATACCGCCGGAATAAGCTGTTTCCTTTTCATACGGTTGACCTCCTTCTTTCCTCTGCTGTCCTTGTGTTCCTTACAGCAACAACATACCGGAAATCTGGGGAAAAGTCTACAGCAAAGAGCAGTTCCCTGTGGAGAAAATGAGCCCGGAAACTCAAGCAGGTTACACAACCTCCACCGCCTGCACCTGCCAGCGGTAGGTCCTCTGGTTACGCACGCAGGTGTAGAGAGTGAGCTTGTTCTCGTTGGAAGGGGCGGTGCCGCTGGTATCCGTCTCCTTGACCTTCTGCACACTGGTGACCTCATAGGTGCGGGCGCCCAGCTTGGTGGTCCAGGTGATGGTATCTCCCCATTCCAGGGTGTGGAGATCCCCAAAGTCATCCCGTACCCCCCGGTTGTGCCCGGCGATGGCGCAGTTTCCATCCCAGATGCTGGTGCCTTTGAAATGTCCCGCGCCCTTCATGAGCGTGGAGCTGTCTGTACCCTCATAGACCCGCACACTCAGGCCGATGGCGGGGATTTTTAAGGTACCCAGGTATCCGCCGGAGTAGTAGAGGTCCGAGGCCACCGGGGTATAGCCCAAGGTGCCGCCAGATTCCGTCTCCTGCTCCGGTTCCGCGGGGACGGCGGTGAAGGTGTCCACAGAAGGCGGGAACACAACGGGCATCCCGCTGCCGTTGACGGCGCCCA
>OGQS01001199.1_pt1 | contig 14898 bp, 9 predicted proteins | sample 1553331 | NCBI WGS metagenome assembly OGQS01 (sample SAMEA2580012, study PRJEB22360) | human gut metagenome | biome: human gut; feature: human-associated habitat; material: faeces | place: Denmark | collected 2008/2010
CTTGCATGTGTTAAGCACGCCGCCAGCGTTCATCCTGAGCCAGGATCAAACTCTCTGATAAAATGTTTGTTCCAAGTTCAAAATCAACATACTAGCTAATTTATCCCTTTTACTGTTTTAAAGGATCTTTCGATCGTTTTGAATTACTTATTCAGAACTTTCGAGGATGTGTTTCACTGTTTAATTATCAAGGATCTTTGCTGTTCCGACTCGGATCAGCTCGTTTATTTTATCACAGAGCTTTTCGTTTGTCAAGAACTTTTTAAATTTATTTTTTGAAGCTCTTTCGAACTTCCTGGGAACGTTTTGTCCCCTGCTGTTCTCTCGATCAGCAACTCGTTCATTTTATCAAACTCATTTGCTTTTGTCAAGAACTTTTTTCAAGTTTTTTCGAAGCAGTTTTTGCAACCCGCGGCAGCCACCCGGCTCCGAACTAGGTTTTTCTGTTTCAAAGAAACTCATTCGCATCAGCTCTCGCTGACAGCTTAGTTATAATAACACCGCCAAAAGCAAAAGTCAACACCTTTTTTCGAATTTTCTTATTTTTAGAAAAATATAGTTAATTCTGCATATTTTGTATTTTATCTGACTATTCGCAATCTATTCGAAACCGTCCAAAAGAAAAGGCGCCTTCCGGCGCCCTTTCCCTTTCAACTCTTATTTCTCACGTTTACGATAAACAACTGCTCCGACCACTGCTGCTGCAGAAACGCCGAGCAGGATCACCCACAGCATCACCTGTGTGCGGTCTCCCGTGTCCGGACTCTTTGTTGCTTTCTTCAGATAGAATACGGTATCCGCCTGGCCCTTACTTGAAACGATCGAAATCGTATGCTTGCCTTCTGCCAGACTCTTTGTATACTCTGCCTTCAGCGTAACCTGCGTATTCTCTTTTCCAGCCGTCACATAATTCTTCGCATCAACCTCTTTCTGGTCGATGAGAACCTTTTTGAGATCCTTTGCTTCAAAATCTGCGGTGAAGGAAAGCTCCTTGCCCTGCATACCTGACTGATTGACTCCTTTGGTAATCTTCGGAAGATTCTGCGCAGTCATCGGTTTCTGTTTCAGGCCAGCAATCGCTTTTTCCAGCGCTGCCGCATAACCATCCACCGTCTTCTGCTCCGTGATATTCTTTCCGCGTACAATCGCTGCTTTTGCATCATTGACTGCTTTTACGCTCTCGTCCGTGTATTTCTTCAGATCGTTTGGAATCTTTTTCACTGCGGCATCTACTTTGCTGTAGTCCGCATCTTTATATGTAAGGCCGGCAATCGCTGCCTCGATCTTTTTTGCGTAACCGTCTACGCTCTCCTGCTCTGTGACCGGCCGCTCGGTTACGACGCTGTTCTTTGCATCTTCCAGTGCTTTTACATCGGTATACAGACTGAGATCCGCCGGAATCTTTTTGATGGCTTCCTCTACTTTGGAATAATCTGCTTTCCGAACCTGCAGTCCTGCCAGTGCATTTTCAATTGCTGCTGCCCAGCCGTCTACTTCTGCCTGATCCAGAATGGTTTTTCCGCTTTCTACGCTGTTGATCGCTGTCTGAAGCGGCTGAATGCTTTCTTCCGTATAAATACTCAGATCATTCGAAACTTTGGCAAGAGCCGCGTCTACGGCGCTGTAGTCCGCCGGTTTCAGGGTCAGTCCGTCAAGAGCTGCTTTCAGGTTTTCTGCAAACTGATCGACTTCCTCCTGTCTGCTGTCATCCAGATCCCATACAATGGCTTCTTTTGCCACATTCAGTGCTTTTACACTCTTTTCGGTATAAATGGATAAGTCTTTCGGAATCTTTCCCAGGAGTTCTTCCACTCCCTGATAATCTGCCGGAACCGGTTTGCGTACCAGTGCTGCAATTGCATTCTCCAGTGCTTCCGCATAAGCAGCAACTGCCTGCTGCTCTTCTATCGTTTTGGTGCGGTCGATGGATGCAATGACTGCATTCAGTGCTTCCACGCTCTCTTCCGTATAGATAGAAAGATCTCCCGGAACTTTGGCAAGTACTGCATCAACTTCTGTGTAATCTGCGCCAAGAAGCGTCAGTGCGTTTACTGCTGTCTGAATGGCTGCCGCATAACCATTTACGGTTTCCTGTTCAGCTGATGGCAGGTTCTCTTTTACCGCATCTTTTGCTTTCTGAACAGCTGCCGCGCTTTCTTCTGTATACCGGCCCATGTCCTCCGGTATCAGCGCCAGCGCTTCTGTTACTTTGGTGTAATCTGCGGCTTTTACAATCACAGTGAATTCCTGTGTGAAGTCAACGCCGGTTTTCTTTCCGTCTTTGATTGTCGCCAGAAGTTTTACGGTTCCGGCATTCGTTACTTTCAGGTTTGTGCCGTCTAAAACAGCACCTGTTATTCCGGCATCCGTGATTTCCCATGTGATCTGTTTCTGATCTGCATTTTCTGGAACTGCTTTGCCCGTCAGTGCGGTGGTTCCCGGGATTTCTTTCGGTATGCCCTGGATTTCTGTTACAGCTGCGTACTCATAGGTTCTTATCTGGATTTCAATGGCATCTTTTGTTTCCGTTTCTGCGATCTTTGTTACAATCCAGCTTCCGTTCCAGCTGTCTGCCTTTTTAAGCAGATAATCTGCCGGAGCCTTTTTGGCCTTTTCCGTAAGATCCTTCAGATTCCAGGAAGCCGCCGCTGCGATCACAGCCTCTTTTTCTGTTTTTATTCTTTCTTTGTCATCTTTCTTTTCATCCGGATTTGTTTTTTCTGAAAGTATTCGGATTTCTCTGTTCTCTGCATCATTTTTAATCTCCGTATCTTTGCCGAGAACGTCGCCTGCTTTCAGCGAAAGCTCTCCGAACTTCCACGTTTTGGCTTCCTCTTTTGCGAATGCCATGGTTGGGAACATCGTCACGATCAGAAGCATGGACAGTACAAACGAAAGCATTTTTTTCGTTTTCTTCATAACACAAATCCTCCTTTCCTTTTGATTGTTTTGCAGCCGCCAGGGGCCGCAGTTTCTCTTGTTACTTTCATTATACGTGTGTCAGAAAAAGAGTCAACGGGCCGTAAAAATTCGTAAGAATTCTTGTGCATTTCCGCTAAAATACTTTCAACGTTTTTTCACAATACTTCCATGAATTTTTACGGCCCGTCAGATTTTCTTAAGATATTCCTTTATTTGTGATGAAGCACATATTTCACATACGCAATTCTACGGCTGTCCGGTGCCCAGGAGTTGACGTTGATACTGCCCTGGCCGCCGAAAAGATCCAGCAGTTTTTTCTTATTCTGTCCGTCATAATCCATCATTCCAAGCGATACATACATGTTCGGCAGATGCTCATTCGGTTCCAGCTCACCTTTAGCGAAGGTCAGGTAAATGACGTGTTTTCCATCCGGCGAAACGTGGCCGAACCAGTTGTTGGCATCGGAATCGGTCATCTGGGTGAGACCGCTGCCGTCACGGTTCATCCGCCATACCTGCATCAGACCGCTTCTGGTGCTGTTGAACCAGATGTGCTTTCCGTCCGGTGAATACTCCGGACCGTCGTTGTAGCCTTTGCCGTCCGTCAGGCAGGTTTCCTCGCCGCCGTCTGATGGAATCGTACAGATCTCAATGCGCATGGTCTCCTCCTCCGGCTTTTTGCGGAAGGCACAGTACGCAAGCTCTTTTCCGTCCGGCGACCAGCCGTGCAGATAGCTGAGACCCGGTCCGGTGAGGTCTTTTGGTTCACCGCCTGTCATCGGGAGCACGTAGATGTGGGATTCATACGTTCCATCTGTGAGTTCCGGCGGCATGCAGCTTACCGCCAGCAGCTGGTTGTCCGGTGACGGAACGTGATCATTGTTGCACTGCACGCAGAAACCGGTATCAACCTGCTCCACATGGTCTTTGTCGATCTCATAGCGGTAGATTTTTCCATCCGCATTATAAAGCAGGGTGTTTCCATCGTTCAGCCAGTTCGGTGCCTCGATGATTCCCGGAAACTCATGCAGCACGGTTTCTTCTCCGGTCTCCACATCCATCGTGCAGAGAATGCTGTCGGTGTTGTCTCTGTCCCCTGTCCATCCGGAGAGCATTTTTCCGGCGCGGCAGGTATCCTCCAGTGTTGCCGCATCCATATCCACAATCTGCAGTGCACCGTTTGCGCGGGCGAACTGGAAGCAGGCTTTCAGATCAACCATGCCTTTTCCAAGCGGCGCTTCCTGGCCGGTGATTTTCATATCTTTATAATGAACGGCTTTGACTCGGTCCGCATGCGCCCAGAGGAACTCTTCCGGGTCGACGCCGCCGCAGTACATCCAGCCGGCATCTACTTCTGCTCCGACTTTTTCACCGCAGGCTTCCAGTAGATATTCGTACGCTGTTTTTCCATTCACGCGGATACAGATATCTTCTTTTTCGTTGTGGATCAGAAGACCTGCTCCGGCTTTTTCCAGTTCTTCTGCCAGTTCGCGGTATCTTGCAGCGGTTTCGTCCAGAACATCTTTTGTCAGGCGTGCCGGGCTCTTTACGACAAACCAGGAAATGTGGTATTTCTGCGCCAGTTCTGTAAGAATGGCAAGTTCTCTTTCATAGTGGTATTCATCCAGGAAAATGTGGACCGCATGAACCTCAATGTGGTATTTTGCAAGCAGCGGCATTGCCTGCTCCAGATCCTCCGGGATCCAGAAACCGTAGTCCCTGGCATCAACACGGAACCCGAGACACGGCTCGATCTGGCGGTAGCCTGCCTCATAGATTTTCTTTAAAAATCCTTCGGGATCCTGTTTCCATTCTTTGGATACCCCATACGTCTGTACACCAAAATACATATTTGTTTCCTCCTTCTCCAGATCCGCTGTTTCCCCATTTTCAGCGGATTTTCTTTTCCTCCATTTTACCACATTTCTTCTATTATAGATATGATTTTTCCTGTCAGTTATAAGAAACACGCTTTGCGTAAAAAAGGCGCCCCGTATGTGTTTTTCCACATACGGAACGCCTTTTTCCGCCATTTTTTTCAGGGCCTGGTTATTCTTATACAAACTGGTTCGTTTTCTCATCGTACTCATAGTCAATGAGCGCCAGTTTTTCCCGCAGATCGGATTCCTCTGTCTGCATGGCCGCGCAGAATTCTGCGAGCGACGGGTAAAAATCTCTTAACTGCGTATTGACATAGCTCAGCAGCATTACGGGATCTTTCGGCATCATTCGTCTACTACCTCCACACCTGATTTGATCATTGCCTTCAGGCCGCCGTTTTCCACATCCAGAAGGATCGTATCGCCCTCGCTGACCTGACCGCCAAGGATCAGTTTTGCGGTGCTGGTTTCTACCTCTTTCTGTACGAAACGTTTCAATGGACGGGCGCCGTAAACAGGGTCGTAGCCGCCCTCGATGACAAACTGTTTTGCAGCCGGGCTCAGTTCGACGGTAAGCTCCTGGTCTGCCAGACGTTTGTTCAGTCCTTTCAGCAACAGATCTACGATATGACCAATGTTGTCTTTTGTCAATGGTTTGAACATAATTGTTTCATCCAGACGGTTCAGGAACTCCGGACGGAAGTGTGCACGCAGATCCTGCATGACCAGGTTTCTCGCCTCTTCGGAGATGCTGCCATCGTCCTGAATGCCGTCCAGCAGATACTGGGATCCGATATTGGAGGTCATGATCAGGATCGTATTTTTAAAGTCTACGGTACGGCCCTGGGAGTCGGTGATACGGCCGTCATCGAGTACCTGCAGCAGAACGTTGAAGACGTCCGGATGCGCTTTCTCGATCTCATCGAACAGAACAACAGAATATGGTTTTCTGCGCACTGCCTCGGTCAGCTGGCCGCCCTCCTCGTAGCCTACATATCCCGGAGGCGCTCCGATCAGACGGGAGACGGAGTATTTCTCCATGTATTCACTCATATCGATTCGAACCATGTTGTTCTCATCATCAAACAGCTTTTCTGCCAACGTTTTCGCAAGCTCTGTTTTACCGACACCGGTAGGTCCAAGGAACAGGAATGAACCGATCGGTTTTGTCGGATCCTTGATTCCGGCTTTGGAACGGATGATCGCATCCGAAACCTTGGTGACTGCCTCATTCTGGCCGATAACTCTCGTGTGAAGTTCATCTTCCAGACCGAGGATCTTAGTTCTCTCGCCTTCGGTCAGTTTTGCAACCGGGATTCCAGTCCAGCGGGAGACAATTCTGGCAATCTCTTCATCCGTTACACTCTCGTGTACCAGGGAGAGATCTTCATTTTTAACTTTTTTCTCTTCTGCTTCCAGCATCTGCTGTAATTTCGGGAGTTCACCGTACTGCAGTTCAGCGGCGCGGTTCAGATCGTAATCATTCTTTGCTTTCTGGATCTGGCGGTTCATGTCCTCGATCTGCTCACGCAGTTTGGACAGTTTCTCAACGGAACTCTTTTCATTTTCCCACTGTGCCTTTGCAGAATTGAAGGTATCCTTTAACTCAGCAAGCTCTTTCTGCAGTGTTTCCAGACGCTCGCGGCTCAGATTGTCGGTCTCTTTTTTCAGTGCGGCTTCCTCGATCTGCATCTGCAGAATCTTACGGCGCTGCTCATCCAGCTCGGCCGGCATGGAATCCAGTTCTGTCTTGATCAGAGCGCATGCCTCGTCGACCAGGTCGATTGCTTTATCCGGCAGGAAACGATCGCTGATGTAACGGTTCGAAAGGGTCGCGGCTGCAACGAGGGCACCGTCGGTGATTTTTACGCCGTGGTCGGATATATAACGGTCGGAAAGCACTGCCGCGCTTACAAGCGCAGAGTCTGCGATCTTTACGCCGTGGTAAACTTCGTAGCGCTCTTTTAAGCCACGCAGGATGGAAATCGTATCCTCTACGGTCGGCTCATCAACCTGAACCGGCTGGAAACGGCGCTCCAGGGCGGCATCTTTTTCGATGTACTGGCGGTACTCATCCAGCGTTGTGGCACCGATGCAGTGCAGTTCGCCTCGTGCCAGCATAGGTTTCAGCATGTTTCCGGCATCCATCGCGCCGTCGGTCTTTCCGGCGCCGACGATCAGGTGCAGCTCATCGATGAACAGAATGATTTTTCCGTCGCTCTTTCTGACTTCCTCCAGAACGGCTTTCAGACGCTCCTCGAATTCGCCGCGGTATTTTGCTCCGGCTACCAGGGCTCCCATATCGAGGGAGAAAATGGTTTTATCTTTCAGGCTCTCCGGTACATCGCCGTTGGCGATTCGCTGGGCCAGGCCTTCTACGACTGCGGTTTTACCAACACCAGGCTCACCGATCAGAACCGGATTGTTTTTTGTCTTACGGGACAGGATACGGACAACGTTCCGAATTTCGGTATCACGGCCGATAACCGGGTCCATTTTCTGGTTTCTGGCTTTTTCTACGATATCCTGGCCATATTTTTCCAGGGTGTCGTATGTTGCCTCCGGGTTGTCGGTGGTAACTCTCTGGTTTCCGCGCACGGTGCTTAATGCCTGCAGGAAACGTTCTCTTGTGATGCCGTACTCCTGAAACAGTTTTTTCATGGACGGGCTTGGGTTTTTCAGCATTGCCAGGAAGAGGTGTTCTACGGAAACATACTCGTCTCCCATGGCTTTCGCCTCATCCTCAGCATTTATCAATGCTTTATTCAGATACTGACCGATATACGGCTGACCGCCGGATACTTTGACGCGGTCGTTCAGCGCCGTCTCGACACGGTTCAGAAAATGATCTTTGTTGATTTCCATCTTTTCGATCATTTTCAGAATCAGGCTGTCGTCCTGATGCAGGAGGTTATACAACAGATGCTCCTGCTCTATTTCCTGGTTGCCGAAATCGTATGCGGTCTTTTCCAGGTCCTGTACAGCCTGCAGCGATTTTTGTGTGAATTTACTGATATTCATAATCGGCTTCCTCCTTATCTATCAAATGCTAACATTCGCTCCGAACAAAAAGAGCGTGGATGTAAAATTTCTTTTCTTTTCTTTGTTCTATCCGTACTATAACACTAGTTATTAGCACTGTCAAGAGGTGAGTGCTAATAATTTGAATATTTTTTTGCAAACCGTAATTTTTACAGGGTTTGCAAGGGATTTCAAATTGCACTCACACTCAATTTTCTTGGTTTTACACCATTTTTACACCATTTCATTTGATTTTGGTGTAATGCTTATTTTCTTTACACCAAATTACACCAGTGACCTGAATTTACACCACTGCTGGTACAGCATCTGGCAGGTTCATTTTTGACATTTCATTTTCTACATGAGACATTTCGGCGATATGGTTATATACGTTCATCGTAATCTTTGCATCGGAATGTCCCATCACATACTGCATGACTTTCGGATTGACATTGTTTTCACCCAATCTGGTACAGCCCGTATGCCGAAGCGTATGAGCAGATATATGAGGCATCAGCTCAGGTTCTCTGTTTTCCTGGGCTGCCAATGCCGTTTCCTTTTTGTTATAAGCATTTACAATGTTCTTTAGGAAACTGTTTACACCTGCCGGCATGATCGGACGTCCATGTTTTGTATTGAAGATGAATCCACTACGTCCACCAATCTCTACATTACTCTGCAATCCCAGCATCAGATTCAATTCCTTCTGCTTACGAAATGCGTCATACACAGTCTGCGTCATCGGTATCGTTCTGATGCCCGCATCCGTTTTGGTTTCAGAATCATGGAAACAATAGCCTTCATCACCTTCATAGTAAACAAGCTGACCTCCCACATGGATTTCCCTGTTCTTCATATCTACATCCGACCAGGTCAATCCAATTGTTTCACTCACTCTCAGACAAGCCCCGAACATAATCTGCATCATTGGAAGATGTGGTTTATATACCTTACTATTCTCCACAAATTTCAGAAGTTTTTCCTGCTGTTCCAAAGTCAATGCTTCTTTTTCTTTTGCCGGGGCACCATAATCTCCAAGTGTTCCTGTAACCGGATTCTTTCGGATAATCTCGTCTGCTACTGCCATCTCAAAACTTGGGTTAAGCATAGCATAAAAGCCTTTGATCGTACTGTGTGCCAGCCCTTCATCTGACAGCTGCGAAAAAAATGTCCGTACATGAGAGGTCTTAAAATCTACCACACGAATATTTCCCAGTGTATTACGCACCCGGTGATTCCACATACCGATATAATTCTTCTTCGTTCTTTCCCGGATATTCGTCGTTGCCATATACCGTTCAAACAAGCCATTTACCGTCAGCTTCTTTACAGATGTGTCTGTAATAAGCTGATCATCCATATCTTTATTGACCTTTTTTTCCTGTTCTCTCAGGCTCGCAAGATCCATATCATAGATTGTTATCCGCTTTCCGGTAATCTCATCTTTGTAGCGATACATATAACGTCCATCTGATCGCTGGCTCTCTCCTGTTCTTAAATTTCTGCCTTTGTTGTCTTTTCTTGCCATACTAATCATTCCTTTCACATTCGTTGTTTGTTATTCGGAATGATTTTTGTCCTGTTCGTATCAGTCATAATCTGTCTGATATCTGCTCACAGATTAACATAATATTTTAGGATTTCCAAGGGTAAATTCTTGAAAAACACCAATTTTTCTTTGCACTCTCATTCCGAAGGAAATTCGTTGTTTTCTCCTGTTCTCGTCCATTACACTGCCATTGCATCAAGATATTTTTTTATCTTATCCACGTTATAGAGAACACGTCTGCCAACAATGATCTTTGCTTCTGCACAGTCTGCGATTTTTCTTGCTGTGACTGCACCGCAGGATAGCATTGCCATTAAACCTTCAATATCCACAGTCAGACGATTTTCTGTGTTATACTCTGTTGTCTTTCTCATGATGCACATACCTCCTTTCCTCCGTATTCTTCTGCATCACCTCCCAGACAGCGGTTTCATGCCCGTTGTCAGTACCTTCTTCTGTCGTTTTCGATGTTGTCTAATGATGAATTTTCTTCTGTTCGGCGTGTTGGCTTCCATTCGTACAGGCGGTGTCAACGTTACATTTGACCTCTATCAGAATTTTTCTGAATGCTGCCAGCTCCTTCTCGAGCCTGCCAGCCGTTGCCGGAGTATCTTCGACTTCCACATGCTACTCTCTGGTACAGCGGTGGAATTCTGTGTTGTCCTTTAAACCTCTAAGGGTACCTATACAGCTCATTTAATTTTCAAGGTACATAAAAAGCTCTTGAATTCCTATTCAAAACCTTTTTCTACTAATCACACGTGGCAGAGGCAATAAGGTCATATTTTTCATAAAAAAATTTGATTTTTTCATCCCCGCTTTGTTTATTCGCTTTTATGCGAATATTGATTATGCTGTTATTATATTTCGCTTTAATGTTAATGTCAAGCATTTCATTCGCTTTGTTGCGAATGTTTCTGTTTACATTCTGAGCTTTTGATAGTAAAATAGACTTATCAAATAGAAAGCAGGAAATCTGATATGACAATTGGTGATAAAATTAAAAAAATTCGGACATTCCGGAATATGACACAGGCTGAACTCGGTGCCGCTCTCGGTTGGGGCGATAAGGGTGCAAACCGCCTTGCCCAATACGAAACCAACTACCGGGTTCCCCGTAAAGATCTGGTGACTGAAATGGCTAAAATTCTGGATGTGAACCCACTGACACTACATGAACCAACTACGATGAATGCTTCTGAGCTGATGGAAATTCTGTTCTGGATGGATGAATTTAATCCCGGCATGATCAATCTCTTTCAGTTAGAGACTTATCCGGGTGAAAAATCAAATTCCAGCGACGATACCGCTATCCGCTACCATGATTCTGATAGCTGGCCTGCACATCCACCTGTTGGTATGTGGTTTAATTATGGGGTTCTCAATGATTTTCTGAAAGAATGGACACTTAGAAAAGAAGAACTAAAATCTGGCGAGATAACCCGAAATGAATATTTTGAATGGAAAATCAACTGGCCGCAGACCTGTGATGATTGTGGTAAACGAGAGCCGTCAAAACAGTGGCGAAAATCAAAAGAATAGAACTTAGTGAACCTTAGCAAAACTTAAATTTACTGAATTTTTCTCTTTACTCAAAAAAAGGCACTGTAAAACCAATGGTTCCATGGTTTTCAATGCCTTTTGTACATATTCTCTATTGGATTTCTCGCATCTATTTGTACATGTGAAACTTAGCGAAACTTAAACCAGCATCACTACAAATTATATATTAAGTTTCCAGTTTGCCGCTTCCGTCTGCAGATCAACTAACTTACGATATAGACCATTTTTCTTCATAAGCGTATCATGGTTTCCTTTTTCTGCCACAACACCTTTATCCAGAACAACGATCTGATCCGCTGCTTCAATCGTTCTCATCCTATGAGCGATTACCAGAACTGTCTTCCCACTGACTAGTTCAGATATCGCTTCCTGTATCTGTGTTTCACTGTCCACATCTAAAGAAGCAGTTGCTTCATCCAGCAAAATAACAGGCGCATCTTTTAAAAGTGCACGGGCAATGGAAAGACGTTGGCACTCTCCACCGGAAAGCGTAGAACCATTTTCTCCTATTACTGTCTGATAACCCTGCGGTAAATTTTCGATAAATTCATGACATTTTGCTGCCTTTGCTGCTGCAATAACGTCTGTATCACTTGCGCCTTTTCGTCCAACACGAATATTTTCCATAATTGTATTATTGAACAGGACAACATCCTGAAATACAATCGAGAAATCTTTCATCAATGCAACCGAATCAAGTTTTGCGATATCAACGCCACCAAGTGTAATCTTTCCTCCATCCAGGTCATAGAATTTTGCGGCAAGTTTTGCTACAGTACTCTTACCACCGCCGGATGGTCCGACTAATGCGGTTACCTGTCCCTGTTTCGCAGTAAATGATACATCCTTTAAGACCGGCTTTCCTTCTTCATAAGAAAATTTCACATGGTCAAAGGTTACGTCATAGCCCTTGGTGTGATAGTCTTTTTGTCCGCTTTCTAAAGGATATTCCTGAATCTCTTTCAGACGATTAACCTGTAAATTTGCACCAAAGAGTTCAGCCATATTTGCCATAGCTCCGGAAAGCGGATCGTACAGGCGTGAGGCTGCGATCAGATACAGAATATACGTAAACAGACTGATCTTTCCATGTAAGATTAGAGAACTTCCCACAACGATCACAGTTACAAGACCAAGTCTTAAGATCATCTGACCGGTTGTAACTAGACTTGCGCTGACCATCTCGCTGGAAATCTGTGCTTTCTCTGCTATATCCATTTTTGCATCCAGTTTCTTAAGATAAGTATTCTCCTGATTACACGCTTTGATATCCTGTACGGTTTCCAGACATTCCTGGATTCCTTCTGACAGATTCATTCTTTCCGTCATATATTTCTTTCCAAGCTTCTCCTGCCATTTTCGTGAAAGCAGTACGATTGCAAATGCCACCGGTGCAACCCATAGCAGTGCCAGTCCCATTTTCCAGTTCATAATCAAAAGTACGATACACACAATCGCTGTCGAGATCAATGCTCCAAAGAACTGAGGAACAGTATGGGAAAATGCATGTTCAAAGCTTGCACAGTCACCCATAATTGTACTTGTCAGATCAGCAAGATCACGTTCATGGAAAAATCCAAGTGGCAACGTCCTAAGCTTTTCTGCAAGTGTAATACGTCTACGTTCACTTTCCTCATAGGTACCAATATAAGCTTTTGTATATTGCAAATAATGAAAAATAAAAATAATAACTAAAATGATAATTCCTGCAGCTGTATACCATGCAAGCCCTGCCGTTTTATCTTCCATTCCAAGAGCCACCGGAAGCATCGCATTTAATACTATTGCAAGTAAAGCAACTGGAAGCATCAAGCTGATATTTGCCAGTACAGAGTAAACAATTGCTTTAAAAAGATCTTTTGCACCCTGATCGCTCAGAGCATATTTTTTCTGCAATCTGTTAATCATGTTTTTTTTCCTTTCCCACAGATTTTCCAACCTTCCAGGTAATCTGTGTCTGATACTCTTTCCACATCGATGCATAAATGCCATTTTGATTCACAAGTTCCTGATGATTGCCACATTCTACGATTTTTCCATCACCAAACACGAGAATCGTGTCTGCATTCTGAATCGTAGACAGACGATGTGCAATCATAAGTACTGTTTTTCCACGGGTCAATCCTTCAAAGGCAAGCTGGATCTGATGTTCATTTTCTGCATCTGCAAAAGCAGTCGCTTCATCAAGTACGATAATCGGTGCGTCCTTGAGAATTGCACGGGCTAATGCAATACGCTGATTTTCACCACCGGACAGATAAGTTCCTCCGTTTCCAACCACAGTATCGAGCCCATTTGGGAGTCTGTCTATGATATCTTTGCACTGGGCTGCTCCCGCTGCTTTCAATACCTCATCACGTGTGGCCTCCGGTCTGGCAGCTCTGATATTTTCTAGTAAAGTGTCATTAAACAGGCGTGTATTCTGGAATACAAATGCAATCTGCTCCATCAGATCATTTTTTGCAATCTCACGAACATCTACACCGCCAACCAGAACAGCGCCTTCCTGCACATCATAAAAACGTGGGATCAGACTTGCCGCTGTAGATTTACCACTGCCGGAAGCTCCGACTAATGCAATGGTTTTTCCTGACGGAATTTCGAAGCTCACATGATCCAGTGCTTTTTTCTCAGTGCCCTGATAAGTAAAGGAAACATCCTGAAATACAACGGAAGCATCCTTTGGCTGTTTTGGAGTATTGGATTCTTCGAGTGGTTTCTCCTGTAAAACAGCTTCAATTCTGCTTATCGCACTTTTGGCTGCCATCAATTGTTCGCTTGCAAACATGATACGGTTCATCATTGTCGTGCAAATCGGTGTAAACAGACTATAAAACAGGAAATCCAAAAACAGCTTCTGACTGTCAGCCTGTCCACTTGCACCCGTAAGAATCAACACTGCTGCCGGAATCAATAAAATGAAAGTTCCATTTAAAGTAACATTAAATCCGGTCAGTGGAATACGACAGCAGATTGCATATCCGCTGGCATATTTTTTGTATTCTTCAATCGCAGCGTGAAAGTTTTTGAAAGAATACACAGTTTGCTGAAATACCTTTACAACCGGGATTCCACGGACAAATTCAACCGCTTCTTTGTTCATTGTTTCTAAGGCAGTCATGTATCCAGACATAAAATCTGCATTATCTCCACCCATCATTTTTTTCAGAAAAAATACGCTGATGACCAACGGAAGCAGACAACAAATTCCAAGTCTCCAATCAAAGACAAACAACAAAATGATAACTGCAACCGGCATAACAACTGCACCAGTTAGATCCGGTAACTGGTGTGCCAGAAACCCTTCGGTCAGTCCAGCATTATCATCAATAATTTTCCGAAGTCTGCCACTGGCATTCTGACTGAAATATCCAAGTGGTAATGTAACAATATGATGCATAGCTTCTTTTTTCATATTGGTTGCTGTGCGAAACGCTGCCAAGTGTGAACAACATAGTGCTACAAAATACAAAAAAATGCTAAGCATTGAAAATGCCACAGCGAGCCATGCATAATGTCCGCTGGATGCTGCCAGAGAAATATTCCCCTGCACCATTGCATGTAAGATATCCCTAATCACAAACCAGATGCAGACAAAGGGAATCATAGAAAGTATCGTGGACAGTCCTGCCAGAATACATCCGGCAATGGTCAACCAGTGTCGGTTCCCTGCAAATTCAAACATCCGAGATAGTTCAGGATTTTTCTTTTTATTCATGATCTTATATCCTCCTAAAAAAAGTCGGTGGTATCAGACTCTTTCCAATTTCCACCGACTCAAATTCATTTACTATTCAGACAGATTCTCTTTACAGAATAGTTGTATACAATTCTCAACATCTGCTTGCGTATAGTCAACAGAAATTCCTGCTGCCAGCCAATAAGCATATTCACCTGCGTCATACTTTTCCAGTGCATCCAGATCACTGCCATATCTGAATTCAATATGCCATGTTGTTTTCA
>OGQS01001203.1_pt1 | contig 14881 bp, 14 predicted proteins | sample 1553331 | NCBI WGS metagenome assembly OGQS01 (sample SAMEA2580012, study PRJEB22360) | human gut metagenome | biome: human gut; feature: human-associated habitat; material: faeces | place: Denmark | collected 2008/2010
TCGGTATCGAGAGGAGCCACATCAATGACGTGCAGGAGCAAGCTGGTTCTGGAAAGATGACGCAGGAACTGGTGGCCTAAACCGGCACCTTCGGAAGCGCCTTCGATCAGACCGGGAATATCGGCAATCACAAAGCTGGATTCAGGACCCGCACGGACAACGCCAAGATGCGGATGCAGCGTTGTGAAGGGATAATCAGCGATTCTGGGTTTGGCATTAGAAACCGCAGAAATCAGTGTGGACTTACCCGCATTCGGAAGGCCCAACAGACCGACATCAGCCAAAACTCTCAGCTCAAGCTTGAGCGTTCTTTCCTGACCGGGTTCTCCCGGTGTGCATTGACGAGGAGCACGGTTGGTGGAGGTTTTAAAGTGCAGATTGCCTAAACCGCCCTTACCGCCTTTAGCAAGAAGGGCTTTTTCACCGTTTTTATCCAAGTCGGCAATTGTTTCACCGGTATCCAAGTCTGTAATCACCGTTCCTACCGGAACACGAAGTTCGATATCGGGAGCGCCTCTGCCGTAGCAGTCACTGCCGCGGCCGTTTTCACCGTTCTTAGCTTGGAATTTACGTGTATAACGGTAGTCGATCAGAGTATTCAGATTTCTGTCGGCCACGGCATAAATAGAGCCGCCGCGTCCGCCGTCTCCGCCGTCAGGGCCGCCTTTGGGAATAAATTTTTCGCGTCGGAAGGAAGCAACGCCGTTTCCGCCCTTACCCGCAAAAACTTCAATTTTCGCTTCATCTACAAATTTCATTTTTTTATTTCCTGTCCGCAAGGACTTATTAGGTATGGAGTTGATGATAGCCGTAGAAAAAAATCAGCGCCCCGTTCCCTGCTAGGAATGGGGCGCTTCTTTGTTTGATTCGCGGTCTAATTAAGCAACCGGAACAACGTTAACGTAGTGACGGTTCAGACGTCCGTGAACAACGAACTCGACCTTACCGGCAACTTTAGCAAACAAAGTGTGGTCACGGCCCATACCGACGTTTTCACCGGCATGGAATGTGGTACCGCGCTGACGAACAATGATAGCGCCCGGCTGAATCATTTCGGAGCCGAAAACTTTAACGCCAAGACGTTGTGCGTTGGAATCGCGGCCGTTACGTGTAGATCCGCCGCCTTTCTTATGTGCCATTTCAAATACCTCTTACTTAAAAATCCAATTAGGCCGAAATCTCATCAATCTTGAGTTCGGTGTAGTTCTGACGGTGACCAGCACTCTTCATGGAGTGTTTACGACGACGGAACTTGAAAATACGAACTTTTTCATGACGTCCTTCAGACAGAACTGTGGCAGTAACAAAAGCGCCGGGAATCGTCGGATTACCAAGCTTAAGGCCTTCGTCGTTCTTAACAGCGAGGACTTCCACGAGTTTGATCTGGGAGCCAACGTCACCCGGGAGGGTTTCGACCTTAACCTTGTCGCCAACAGCAACAGTGTACTGTTTGCCGCCGGTTTTAATAATTGCGTACATGTATATACCTTTAACACTTCAATGCAGTCTGCGTTCTGCTGAAGCCTTTTTGTTTGCTCAAATAACTTAACGCGCAGAGTGCGAGATTATGCTCGAAAAATTTCGTATAGTCAAACGGTTAAAGATGTTTTTTTGTTTTTCTCAAAGCCGAACGGATTTTCGCTTTGAATTCTCGAAAAAATCTCGTTTTTGTGTCTTTTAGTGTCAGCAATCAAAGAAAAATAGTTAATATTTGACTTTGTTTTATTTAGCACCCATAGGAATTTTTCAATGAGTCAAGTAGCAGCCGCCGTTCAGAGAATCATCGCCCCGATTTCGGAAGATTTACTCGCCGTGGATCGGGAAGTTATTGATGATCTTCAGAGTGACATTCCGCTGATTAAAAAGATAAGCGACTACATCGTTACAGCCGGCGGCAAACGGATGCGTCCGATCGTCTTAATGCTCATTGCCCGCGCGCTCGGTTACCAAGGAAAGGAACATATCTTCCTTGCTACGATGATTGAATATGTGCACACAGCCAGTCTTCTGCATGACGACGTCGTTGACGAGAGCGACTTAAGACGCGGAAAACCGACTGCTGGATTTAAATGGGGAAATGCGGCCGCGATCTTAACCGGCGACTTTATGTATTCTCGTGCCTTCCAATTAATGGTCCGCACTCAGAACTTACGTATTTGCGAAATCGTTGCCGGCGCCGTGAACCGAGTTTCCGAAGGCGAAGTGATTCAGCTTCTCAACATCCATGACACAACCTTGGACGAAGCACGTTATTTTGATGTCATTGAAAGAAAGACCGGCGTCCTTTTTGAAGCTGCAGCCCGCATGGCTTCCGTCGTTGCCGGCGCCTCTAAAGAAGTAGAAGACAAAATGGCTGAGTACGCTCTTTGTCTTGGCCGTGCCTTCCAAATTATTGATGATGTCCTCGACTACACAGGCTCTAAAGACAATATCGGAAAGAATTTAGGCACCGACCTTCGCGAAGGAAAAATGACGATGCCTCTTATCTACGCTTTGAGACATTGTTCCGAAGAAGACGCAAAGATTATTCGTACTGCAGTCTGCAGCAATGATCCGGACTTAGAAAACGTAACCCGCGTCATTCTTGCCTCCGGTGCCATCGATGCGTGCATTGAAGCCGCCAAAAAAGAAGTTTCCCGAGGAATTGATGCATTAAATTGCTTACCGACTAGCGCATTTAAAAATTCTCTGATAGAATTGCTTTCCTTGACAGTTGAGAGAGATCGATAGATCGCTTGAGACGCAAGAATCGGAGTGTAGCTCAGCCTGGTAGAGCACTGCGTTCGGGACGCAGGGGTCGGAGGTTCGAATCCTCTCACTCCGACCAGAATTCCACCCGGGTGTTCAAATGAACATCCGGGTTTTACTTTTTTTGGCTTTTCGCGGCTCGCTGAGGCGAAATTTTTTGCTTCCCATTTAACTGAGGAACGTTGGCCACCAACATTCCTGCTTTCAGCTTCTTCACCATTGATTGCTCTTCTGGCTTAGTAATTGAGATTAAAAGCGGTGTCAGGGGAACCTCGTCTAGAAATCTAGATTGTTAATAAAGGACACCAGGAGGATCGTCTTTTGTCACGTCAAGAGGTTCTCCATTAAGAATCGCATCGATTAACGCTTTTCTTTCTGCTTCATTTTGCGAGTAGTAAGGACCAAACCCGTGTAGTATCGGCTCGAACTTAAACAGCCTTTCGTGAATGTAATAAAGCTCTTCATCAGACAACTGGTTAAGAGCTTCCCTATTCAGTTTCTTTTTAAAGTCCTTCACTTTTCCGGGGTGGAAAGGTTTTTCGACAATAAAGCTCTTTATTGCGTTTCTTTCGAGCAATCTCCTAAATTTTTTAAACTCTTTGTGGGCACGCACCGGAGCCTCTTTTTTCGGTTCGAAATCATCGCTTTCATCGAACCAATCGGAAGGAAAACTCTTCGGCACGTCTTCATAGCACACTTCTGATTCGGGTGTTAATCCAGTTGAATGACGTCGACGCACTTCAGCGCCAAATTTCCGCGTTTTTTCTGTAAGTTTCTTTCTTAGCTTTGTCATCTAACGCCTTCAAACTTTCCTACTGTTTTCTGCCATAGTTCAAGTAGACAATAAGAGGAAAAAGGATCAGGCCTGAGGCAACAATCACTGCCTGGTAGCCGAACCAACCAGACAGTGCTCCGGCCGCAAACGGTCCCAACGCCATACCGGCATGACCTGTCAGAAAGTTAAACCCGAACACTTCGCCTTTCTTATCAGGCGGACATTCCGTCGAGATGATCGAATTGACTAAAGGAATCAGACCGGCAATCGCAAATCCGGCGATGAATCTCCAAACACCGAATTCAAACGGAGTTCGTCCCAAGACTTGAGCGGAGATTAAAAGACCGGCGAAGAACAAAGAGCACGAAAGTACCTTTAAGAATCCAAACCTCTGCCCAGCCGCTCCGAGAATCGGAGATGCAATCATGATCGAAATCGCGCATACGGAAAATATCGTCCCGGAAAGCATCATGATGTTGTCCATGCTTCCTTGAAGCTGGGCAATGTAGAGCGGCAGGATTGGCTGAGCTGAGAACAAAGACGCGTGAATCACCGCACACGCAATCAGCATCTTGAAAATCGCAGGCTGTCGAAGGACACTCCAGTCAAACCAGTTTCTTGACGTGGCTTTGATCGTTCTCGGTTTCTCTTTAATGCAGAAGCCGATCAAGAGAGAAATAAGCCCTAGTGCAATTGACGCAACAAAGAAAGACTCGCGCATTCCGAAGTAATCCGCCAACACGCCGCCAACGAACGGCCCAATGACAGCTCCGACAGTCATGCCTCCCTGCATCAATCCCATAGAGAGGCCTGTTTTACGGGCGGGAATTGAGGCGGCTAACAAAGCCAACAAAGCAGGATATAGACCGGCACACAAACCTTGGAAAAACCGAGCGGCAAACAACTGCATCGGAGTCTGAACAATGCCACACAATGCGTAGCTAATCGTCAAACCAATCGAAGCTCTTAACGCCATGAGTTTGCGGCTTTTGCGGTCTGCCAATACACCCCAAACGGGTCCGAGCAGTCCGCTTACAAAGAAAGTCACAGCAAAGACTGCGCCTGACCACATGTCGACTTCTGAAGCCTTGGTTCCGAGTTCAGAGGATAGATACACCGGCAAAAACGGCGTAATCATCGTGAACGACATATCCATCAGAAACGCGCTGGCGACTAAGATCGTAAGCGTAACAACCCACGGCACGAGAACCCCTCCTTCTCTTGGCATCTTTAAAGATTATGCGCTCGAAATGGGCGATTTTTAAATTTTTCCGAGAATCGAAAAATTCCTCCGTTATAAATCGGAGAAATAAATATGTAATGGCAGAATAGTTGAAATATCTTTACTTTAGGTTCTATCTGATGAAACTTGTCGCAAAACTTGCTGCATCCTTAGCCGTTCTTGGCCTTTCTTTTAATGTTCTTGCTGCAGAACTGAACGTTTACGCCTCCATGCCTGAGAAATACGCCTCTCAGGTCCTTGAACAGTTCACCAAGGAAACAGGTATCAAAGTCAACTTCCTCAGACTTTCTTCCGGCGAAGTTCTCTCCCGCCTCCAGGCAGAAAAAAGTAATCCGCAAGTCGATGTTCTTCTGGGAGGCCCGGCTGATTATCTTGAAGTTGCTAAGAACGAGGGGCTGACAGCACCCTATAAACCTAAAGGCTCCGATTTCATACCGGCAGAATTTAAGGATCCTCAAAATTATTGGACAGGCATCGGAATCATGCCGCTTACCTTCATTACGAATAACAACTTTCTTAAAAAGAACAACCTCAAGGCTCCGACTTCCTGGCAAGATTTCCTGAAGTCTGAATACAAAGAAGGTCTAATTCTGGCCGATGCCCGGACCTCCGGCACTGCAACAGAACGCCTCTTCTCTTTAGAAAGAGTATTCGGCCGCCAAGGCAGTATCGACTTCCAGAAAAAACTTCACAAGAACGTTCAGATGTACACCAAGAGCGGCGCTTGGCCTGCCTTGCGTGTCGGTGACGGTCTCGCGGCTGCTGCCATGGTTTACTTGCCTGACGCACTCGACATTGTCCAGCTCGGATATCCGGTCACGATTTCTTATCCGAAAGAAGGCGTTACCTTCGGCATCGAAGTTGTGTCTCTTGTAAAAGGTGCTAAACATCCGAAAGAGGCAAAGGAATTTTTAGACTGGGCGACTTCTCCTAAGCTTGCCGAATTTCTTATCAAAAATAAGATTAGGTATGTTCCGACACGCACCGACGTCAAAGTTGACGATCCCGTGCTGGATTTAAAGAATATCCATATGCTCAGCGTTCCGTTGTCTGAAAAAGGCCGTTTGCGCGAACAGCTTACAAAAGACTGGATTGATCAGGTCTTACAAGCCAAATAAGAAGCTCCTTAATTTAGAACATCGGCGGCTTCCTTCTCTGTAGGAGTAAACGAAGCCGCCTTCAATTTAACATTAGGCATCATCGATGAAAGTAATCGGTCTGACGGGCGGAATTGGATCCGGTAAAACGACGGTTTCTGACTTATTTGAAGAACTAGGGATCGAGGTTGTAGATGCGGATGTCGTCTCTCGGCAATTAACTGCCGTGAACGGCGGCGCTATGCCGGAAATCGTTAAACACTTCAGGCCTGAAGCAGCCTCTCCCGACGGCTCCATGAATCGAAAGTTCATTAGAGAGTTGGTGTTTTCCGATCCTTCTGCCAAAACGGCCCTGGAAAATATTCTTCATCCCTTAATTCGCAAAGAATGTCAGCGTCAACTAGACGCTTCAAAGTCACCATATACGATCTTGAGCGTCCCGCTTCTCATTGAAAGTCCCTTTTGGCGCTCTTCAATCGACCGATTGCTTGTCGTTGAAGCGCCGGAAGCGCTAAGAATCGAGAGGGTCGTTCAAAGAAGCCATCTAACGCCTGAAGCTGTGAAAAAGATTATCTCAACCCAGGCGACGACTGCTCAAAGACTGGATGCAGCAGATGACGTCTTTGAAAATGTCGGTACCCGCGAGATGCTGAAAGCTTCTGTCCTCAAGCTTCATTCGGTGTACCTCTCCCTAACAACTGGGGAAGACTAGTATAAAATTCTAAAATTACGTTATCTAATTAGAATAAGAAGTATAATACGGCCATGAATGGAGGAATTTCATGGCCGGTCGTACCCGCAAATTTAATCCCGTCTTATCTGAACAAGACAAAGCTACTCTTGAGAAGATCGTTTCTTCCAGAACTGAAGAGATTCGGAAGGTACAACGGGCAAAGATAATTCTGTTGGCCGCCTCCGGGAGCAGTAACACCGATATTGCAAATAACCTTGGGATTTCCCGTCCGGTCGTTAACAAAATAATCAAGCGCTTTTCTTCAGCCGGAGTCCAGGCAGCCTTAGAAGATGCAGCACGCCCCGGGCGTCCGAAAGAACTGGATCCGGAGCAGCAGACATGGATTATTTCTTTGGCCTGCAGCAAGCCAAGAGAACTTCCTGACGGACCGGCATTAGAGCTTTGGACCCTCTCTGCTCTTACCAACTACGTTAGAAGCCACTGCAAAGAGCATGGCTTTGATCGACTTGAATCTGTTGCGGCCTCTACCATTTGGTATTTATTAAACGAGTCGGAGATTAAACCACACCGAATTCGCTACTACTTGGAAAAGAAAGATGAGCAATTCGAGGCTAAAGCGAAGGAAGTGTTATTACTCTATAAAAAGATTGAATGGATAACGCAATTAGCGAAGAAATACGATGATCCGGAAGAAGAAATAACGCTTGTTAACCAAGAGGTTTTTATTTCTTACGACGAGAAACCGGGCATTCAGGCGGTAGAGAACAAGCATAAAGACCGGAATCCGAAACCCGGGAAAGGTTTTGTTCGGCGCGATTATGAATACATCAGACACGGAACCGTATCCCTGCTGGCAGGAATAGATTTGTTAACCGGAAAAGTTCACAGCATCGTCTGCGAATCTCATAAATCATCGGACTTCATTGATTTCTTAAAGATGCTGGACAAGACCTATCCGGAAGGGCTCGTTATCAACATAATCTTGGATAACCATTCTGCACACCGTTCCAGAGAAACCATGAATTACTTGGCTACACAGCCGAATCGATTTAAATTCACCTTCACGCCGAAGCATGCATCCTGGCTCAATCTCATTGAATCATTCTTCGGGAAGATGGCCAGAACCTGCCTGAGGGGATTGAGGGTTCGTTCTAAAGAAGAGCTCGTCAATCACATTAACCGTTGGATCATGCAAGTGAATGCGGAACCGGTGATCTACCGCTGGAAATGGAAGCTTGAAGACATCGAGTCCGCATTTACTTAATTGATAACGTATTTATAGATTGAACTACTAGAGTTCTCTTTCAGTAAGTTGTATGAAATTCACTGTCTCGCAGTGAGAGATACAACAGCTTATTTTCTTAGTCTTAACCTTCTCATTGTGTACAATCGTATAGGAGAATCCCCTGATGTTTTTGCGTTATTTCTGAGAGATTTTTCGATAGCCGAACGCCTTCGGCGGTAATCATTTCCATTACCGACCGTTAAGGGGAAAATATAAAATTATTCTAGGACTGCGAGAGATTGGAATGACCGAAACCTTATTACGATATGAGTTTCCCTCCAACGAAAAACTTCGTACTTTTTTGAGACTGGCTGACCTTTTTAAACAGCTGACATGGTTCGCTCAGCAGGAAAATTCAAATGATCACCGGGCTGCCATCATTAAGTACTTTGAGATTCAAGAGGTTACGACTCGTGGAGATCAAAAGAACGACCTCCTGCACGAACTCGCTCGCTTCCGCTTCTGCTTAGAACCTCTCGCAAATAACGACAATGTGGACCAGGAGTCTTTGAAAGAAACCTTGGATAAGCTCCAGGTCAGCAGATCCGAATTAAGCTGCGTGGGTGTCAGAATCTCTCATCTCTCCAGCCAAAACGAATTCCTTAAAACAGTCGGACAGCGTTCAGGCATTCCTGCCGGAACTTGTGAATTTGACGTTCCTGTTTACCACCATTGGCTTCACCTTCCGGCTGAAGAACGCAAGCACTATCTCAATGAGTGGATCAAGCCCCTGCTGCCCTACAGCAACGCCATCGACTTAATTTTGAATCTGCTGCGCGGCACCGCTGAGTTAAATGACGTGGAAGCCGTCAAGGGCTCCTACCAGAAAGACCTTCAGGGCAAAACATTTACACTTCTTCAGGTGTTTGTTGATCCGAAACTGAATATGATTCCGAAGATCTCTGCGAACCGTTATCTTCTTTCGGTTCGCTTCTCCGGCGCCAATTTCGGCAGCGGTCCGATCGCGGAAATACCCGAGGTGATGCCTTTCCGCCTCGGTTTATGCAACATGTAGTAAAAATGGCAATTAAAGTTAAATGCCCGACCTGCGGGCGTGAATGTGAATATTCAGACAAGAATCCCTATCGTCCTTTCTGCTGCGAACGCTGCCGCTTAATTGATCTTGGCGCGTGGGCAGAAGGAAAGTACTCCATCAAAGATAAACCGATGGAAGGCGACGACGATCTTGATATTTCTGCCGATGCGCTCGCTACCGGCAAAATCGCCGCACACAAAGCCGACTTGGAAAAGTAGGACTACTTTCTCGCTGTTACTTGCGCTAATACCGGTTCCGTCGCCGGCAAAATTGGATGCGGTAAATCTTCTAACGTGCAGAATCGATACGTCTGTCCTTCGAGACATTTCAGCTCTTCGGGTTTCAGGCGGCAATGCAAGAAATGCAAATACACAGTGGCGTGCGGATAAGTAAACACAGTTGAATAAACCTCTCGACAGTCAGTTACTTGGACGCCGAGTTCTTCTTTCATTTCACGGACCAGCGCTTCCTCAAGAGTTTCTCCGGCTTCGACTTTGCCGCCCGGAAACTCCCAGTATCCTGCATAGACTTTGCCTTCGGGACGAGAAGTCATCAGAAAGCGCCCGTCCTTATCGAAAGCGACGGCGACAACCACTTCGGTCGGTTTAGTTGTCATGCCCTGCCTCCAGATGCGTTCTTCCGGCCCAGTCTCGGGCAAACTGATAAGCCACACGACCTGAACGAGAACCGCGCTGCAGCGCAAACTGTAAGGCTTCCGTCTGCCATCTGTCGGAGATTTCTCCGCCGAAATGCTTTGTCCAGCCTTCGGCGACCGCTAAGTATTCTTTCTGTGAGAACGGGTAGAAACTCAGCCAGAGACCGAAGCGCTCGGATAGCGACATTTTCTCTTCGATTGTTTCTGCCGGATGAAGCTCGCCGTCTTCGTCCATGCTGCTTGCAAGGTTGTCCTGCATTTTCTCAGGCATTAAATGACGGCGATTAGAGGTCGCATAAACCAGTAAATTGTCTCCGGTCGATGCAACGGATCCGTCCAAAATCGCCTTCAGCGCTTTATAGCCGCCTTCTCCGAACTCAAAGGAAAGGTCATCACAAAAGACAATAAACTTCTCCGGACGATCTGCAATACGCTGAGCGATATCGATCAGGTCCTTTAAATCTTCTTTATCGACTTCGATGAGACGCAGTCCCTGATCAGCAAACTTCTTCAAACAGGCACGGATCAGAGAAGATTTTCCGGTGCCTCGCGCGCCCGTTAAAAGAACATTGTTTGCGGGCAGACCTCGAACAAACTGCTCCGTATTTCTGAGCAACACGGCTTTCTGCTGATCCGCATTCTTAATCGAATCCGGATCTACGAGTGCGACTCGATGAATCGGCTCGAACACGCCGTAGGACATGCCCAAGTATTGTTTCCGGCGCCAGCGAAAAGCTGTTGCACTCCAATCTACTTCATCCTCGGTCTTGGGAAGAAGAATTTCCAGTCGATCGAGAAGACGTTCCAGTTTTTGTTCGAGTTTTGCGTCTGCCATCTCTTAATTTAGCTTCTGTAATCTGCGTTGATCGAAACGTAATCGTGAGAAAGGTCTGTCGTCCAAACAGTTTCACAGGCATCCCCGCGGCCCAGGCTGATGCGAACCGTAATTTCGTCTTGACTCATCACGGCAACGCCCTGCTCTTCCATATATTCAGGCGCACGGCCTCCGTTCTTAGCGACTAGAACATCATCAAGCCACAGAGAAACTTTCGTTGCATCCAAATCCGGAATCTTGGAATTGCCGACCGCGGCCAAAATTCTGCCGAGGTTAGGGTCGGAAGCAAAGAATGCTGTCTTAACCAACGGAGAATGAGCAACGGCGTAAGCGACCTTAAGAGCTTCGGCTTCGTTCTTCGCATCTTCTACCGTAATCGTGATGAACTTGGTTGCGCCCTCTCCGTCGCGAACCATTGCTTGGGAGAGCTTTTGGCCGACTTCGATCAGAGAATCAAGCAAATCATCAAAGCGCGGGTCGTCCATGCTTTCGATCGGACGAGCATTGCTGCATCCGGTAGAAATCAAAACGAAGGAGTCGTTCGTGGACGTATCGCCGTCGACGGTAATGCGGTTATAGGAAGCGTCGGCAACCATCTTAACGACTTTTCCGATCAAGTCCTGACCGATCGCAACATCAGTCGCAATGAAGCCCAGCATCGTAGCCATGTGCGGCTCGATCATGCCCGATCCTTTGCTGATACCGGTGATCGTGATTTCCTCGTCATCCAGCATGACACGCTGAGAAACGCATTTAGGAACCGTGTCCGTCGTCATAATCGCTTCGGCGGCCGCAATCCAGTTTGTTCTGGATAAATGCTTCGCAGCTTCCTCCACGCCTTTAAGCAGGCGGTTCATGGGGAGCGGTTCCATGATGACACCGGTTGAGAACGGCAGAACCTGCATCGGAGAGCAGTCAAAAATATCCGCGACCTTTCTGCAGGTTTCCTGAGCGTCTTGAAGACCCTGTTCGCCGGTACCGGCGTTGGCAATTCCGGTGTTGACGACTAATGCTCTGATGTTATTCGTTTCAGCTAAGTGAGCCCTGCAAACCTGAACAGGCGCAGCCGCGAAGCGGTTAGAAGTAAAAACTCCTGCAACACGGGAACCCAATGCCAACTCAACCACCAAAACGTCATTGCGGTTGGGTTTACGGATATTGGCTGCCGCAACGCCGAGGACAACTCCGGGAACCGAGTAAATCTCAGACGGTTCGGGCGGGAAGAGATTGACTGCCATATTGCTTTTCCTTTTTTCTCGAAAATTTTTTGATCTAATTTTTCGATTTTAGAGCACGAATGTCGGCCAAAAGAAAACGGCTCAAGGTGTTTTCACCGAGAGCCGTCTTTCCGTTAATTCAGATTAACGAAGCTTGCCGTGGCAGTCCTTGAATTTCTTGCCGCTGCCACAGGGGCACGGATCATTGCGTCCGACATGCGCAAACGGATCTTCTTCCTGAGGAAGGGCTTCTTGCTGAGCGGGGGCCTGAGCTTCTTGCTGAGCCGCTGCGACTTCTTCAGGTTCCGGCTGGCGAATCTGAACATTCATCAGAACACGGGTGACGTCGGCACCGACCGTTTCAAGCAGGTTGGCAAACAGTTCGAAAGCTTCGCGCTTGTATTCCTGCTTCGGCTGTTTCTGAGCATAGCCGCGGAGATAGATGCCCTGACGGAGCATATCGAGCTGGCTGAGGTGCTCTCTCCAGCGCTGATCCAGGAACTGAAGCAGAACGTTGCGTTCAAACTGTGCAAAGGCTTCGTGACCGACCAAAGCGACTTTTTCGTCGTAAACCTTATTGGTGGCCGCAAGAAGCATATCCAGAAGTTCCTGATCGTCGGAGCTTTCGGATTTTTCCAGCGTAGCCTTGAGCGGAACATCCAGATTCCACTGTTCTTTCAGCTCTTTTTCTAAGCCTTCAAGATCCCACTGCTCTTCGACGGTATCTGCCGGAACATAGTGGCGGAACAGGCTGGTGAAGTATCCGTCGCGAAGTTCCTTCACAGGGCCGGACACATCTTTGTTTTCTAGGATTTCGTTACGCAGAGCGTAGATTTCCTTTCGCTGATCGTTTGCCACGTCATCGTATTCAAGCAGCTGCTTACGAATATCGAAGTTGCGGGATTCGACTTTACGCTGAGCGGTTTCAATGGAGCGGGAAACAATACCTGCTTCAATAGCTTCACCTTCAGGCAGACGCAGCTTGTTCATCAAAGCCTGCATCTTTTCGCCGGCGAAGATTCTAAGCAGCGGATCTTCCATGGACAGATAGAAGCGAGAAGAACCCGGGTCACCCTGACGTCCGGAACGTCCGCGCAGCTGGTTGTCGATACGGCGAGATTCGTGACGCTCGGAACCGATAATTCTCAAGCCGCCGAGCTCCACAACGCGGTCGTGGTCAACCTGCCACTTCGCTTTGATTTCTTCTTTCTGAGCCTTCTTCTGTTCGTCAGAAAGGGTTTCGTCGTTGTCGATCTGCTCGAGAGCTTTGCTGATACCGCCGCCTAAGACGATGTCGGTACCGCGGCCTGCCATGTTGGTCGCAATGGTGACCATGCCGGGACGGCCGGCTTCCATAACGATCTGAGCTTCTCTTTCATGCTGCTTAGCGTTCAGCACGTTGTGCGGAATGCCTGCTTTCGTCAGCATGTCACTGATAAGTTCGGAGTTTTCGATCGAGGTCGTACCGACAAGAACCGGCTGACCGCGGCCGTAGCACTCTTTAACGTCATCAACGATGGCTTTGTATTTTTCTTTCGCGGTGCGATAGACCTTATCCTGCTGGTCATCACGAATCATCATGCGATGTGTCGGGATGACAACGGTTTCCAGGCCGTAAATTTCCTGGAATTCATAAGCTTCCGTATCGGCGGTACCGGTCATGCCGGAGAGCTTCTCGTACATACGGAAGTAGTTTTGGAAGGTAATAGAAGCGAAAGTCTGGTTTTCCTGCTGAATCTCAACGCCTTCTTTAGCTTCGACGGCCTGATGCAGACCATCGGACCAGCGGCGTCCTTTCATCAAGCGGCCGGTGAATTCGTCAACGATGATGACTTCGCCGTTCTGAACGACATAGTGCTGATCTTTAACGAACAGTGTGTGGGCGCGAAGTGCTGCATTCAGGTAGTGCAGTAGCATGATGTTCGACGGAGAGTAGAGGCTCTGGCCGGCGGGCAGCAGGCCCATATCGACCATGATTTTTTCAACTTTCTCGTGACCGGCTTCGGAAAGCTGGACAGTGTGCTGCTTTTCGTCAACCCAGTAGTCGCCTTCGCCCTTTTCCTGCTTCTGGCGCTCCAGCATGTCAGGGATCTTATCGATGGCAACGTAAATATCCGTGCTGCCTTCGGCAGGACCGGAAATAATCAGCGGGGTTCTGGCCTCGTCAATCAAAATGGAGTCAACTTCGTCCACGATCGCGAAGAACAGACCTCTCTGGCGGCGTGCGCCGGTCTCGTACTCCATGTTGTCGCGGAGGTAGTCGAAGCCGAATTCGTTGTTCGTGCCGTAGGTGATGTCCGCGCCGTACGCTTCCTTGCGCTGTTCGTCGCTCAGGCCCGCGACGATGACGCCCACGGAAAGGCCGAGGAAGTTGTACAGCCGGCCCATCCATTCGGCGTCACGCTTGGCGAGGTAGTCGTTGACGGTAACGACGTGGACGCCCTTGCCTTCCAGCGAGTTCAGGATGACGGCGAGAGTGGCGACGAGGGTCTTGCCTTCGCCTGTTTTCATTTCAGCAATCTTGCCGTTGTGCAAAGCCATCGCGCCGAGCAGCTGCACATCGTAATGCCGCATACCGAGCACGCGGGTACTGGCCTCGCGGACCAAGGCGAACACTTCGGGGAGAACGGCGTCCAGATCCTTTTCCCCGTTTTGCACCTGTTCCCTATAGACGGCCAAGCGCTGCGGCAGTTCCTCATCCGCAAGGGCCTGCATTTCGGGCTCAAGCGCATTGATTTTAGCCACCAGCGGCCTGAGTTTTTTCAGAAAACGATCGTTTTTACTACCGAAAATCTTGCGTACGAGGAAACCTATCATGAAAACTCCCGAAAAAGAGGATACACGGCGAGCACCGCATCCCCCAACTAATAAGACATGCTTCACCGATTGGCAAATGACGACAACAGGGTTTTCTTTATAACAGAAAGGGAAGGCTGTCTTTCCACAGGAAAAAACGCCTTCCCAAAAGTCTCTGTGCCTTGCCCTCGCTCCCGCGTCTGTGGAGCCTCTCATTATGAAGACGGATGAATCGGGGGACGACGCTTTTTGAAAAAAGCGCCCTCCCCTGTACCCCCTCCAGCAAAAACTTCGACGGGGGGAGGCTGCACGAAAGGAGTTCAGGAGGAAACGAGGCAGCGCAGCAATCCGCCGCACTCAGTTCGTGAGCCCCCGCAGACATTAAAGTTTCTTCATCCGGCCCCGCCCGGCATACAACGCCGCGCCTGATGCCGGTTACAAAGGTCTTTGGAAGATGAGGGGAGGGGTGTGGGGAGGGGAGAAGGAAGCTTTTCTTCAGA
>OGQS01001210.1_pt1 | contig 14807 bp, 19 predicted proteins | sample 1553331 | NCBI WGS metagenome assembly OGQS01 (sample SAMEA2580012, study PRJEB22360) | human gut metagenome | biome: human gut; feature: human-associated habitat; material: faeces | place: Denmark | collected 2008/2010
GATAACACACCTCTGAAGAAAGTAGTGACTCATCGCTTCGAGCCAACTTCAAAGTATGTTCTTCTTTTAATTGGAGGCTTGGCTCTATCTCTTGTCATCTCCATTTGGGGCAATCTAACCCAATGGCAAGAGCATCAAGCTTTGGAGATTGCAGACTTGAAATATCGGGCATTGAAGATGGTTCTTCCATCTGATGATCAAAATGTCCGATACATCGAAAAGAACTTCTCCGTATGCCCAAATAAAGAAGTTATTGAGAATGTGAGAAATCGTGTTACTGCTTATGAGGATTCTGTCCGCCACCATTATGAAATGATAGAAATAGCAGCAATTAAAGATAGCATTGCTAATAGCCTATTTAAAGAGGCGAATGTAATTAAAAAGAAAATTAATAAGCAATAATAGACGACGACCATCGGCTACAAGCGCATCCTTCGCTTCGATAAAGTAAAGACGAACGGTCTCCATATCGTGTTCGATAGTACAAGAACTTGTCTGTGCATCAACAATGTTTCAGCATACTAACTTTCATTCAACTCTCAACTATTCATCCGTGTCCGTGATGCCACTCGTTTGACATTGCGGGCACTTTTTATTTTTATGATGGCTATGAAGAAGAAATAGATAATTATAACAGTTTTGGTTATCTCATTTGTTACATCTTATATATTATGCGGCACAGAACAAAATGATTCAGGTATTGATTCTATCAAGCTTGAAGAATATACGGCAGTTTTGGGAAATAGAGTTAGCTTGGATTCCATAGCAGGAACTTATAACGGTGTGTTACCACCTAATGTTGAAACAACACTCACATTAAATGCTGATGGTACCTATTTGTTGATACAGTCATACTATGAAAAGTAGAACAAACAGGAACGGTTAAGAGGAACTTTCCAAGTGCTTGACGGTAATATATTGATGCTTGTACATCCTTCAAGTGGTGACAATAAATTCTATAAGGTGAGGGATGCCAACCATATTGTTCTGATAGATTCGTTCGGTAATGAACCCCCAAAAGAGGATAAGAAGAATTATATTCTAAAAAGGAAAGTATAGAAAAATATAAATAAACCGCGTCTAACTATAACTTTTATAGCTTGATACAGTTTATTTACACTCTCCTCATCTCAATAAAATTGGTAAATTTATTTTTCTGTCAACCAATTTTTACGGATTTTCCCATAATCATCCCAGTTCCAATAACAATTTATTTTTACTGGGTAACATTTTCGGTTCGGGATATCCAACATTGAAAGCTGCTCTAAATTGTATATCGGTGTCAAATCCATATCTTCTATTAAGAAATTTTTCCCAAATAAAGCAAGAGCTTTAATCCTTTTTAAACCAGCCAAAGACTTGATTGAAGCCAATTTATCTGTTTCTATTATAACAACCTCAACATTTTTTGAGTTTGCTAAAAAGTTGATGTCGTGAAGGTTTTTGACGCCTCTAATCTCTATTCTTATTAAATTTCTAAGAAAAGAAATGTCCGAAAACGACTGTACCTTTTTGCAATTTAGTATAGTCAAACTTTTAAGTTGCAATAGTTCCTTCGCAAAAGATAGAGATGTTATATTGGAATTAGCTATTGTTAAATCTTTCAGGTTTTTCAAATTTCCAATACAATGTTTATCCCCAATTTTAAAATCATCAATATATAGTTTTTCTATACTATTACAAGAAAATAAAGAATCATTTCGTTTATCACCATAACAAAACACATTTTTTAGATGGTAAAAGGCATGATAATCAATATCATTAGCATTGGGTAAATTCAAACACAATGTTACCAACTCATGCTGTTGCTCAACATTTTTAATTCCAACAGAATGAGTATCTATTATTTCTAATGTTTCTATCGGCTTTATATATCGTAAAAAAGTATAGTCTGAACATTTCCATCCCAATGAATAGTTCAGGAATAAATGCTTTATTTCATTTTTCTGGATGATGTTTACAAACGAATCTTTCCATTCACTGTAAATAACCAAACCTAATCCATTTAATTTTTCCTTATTATATGGATTCTCTGTTACTATTCTATATTTTTCTTTATACCACATATTTCATTGTTATTATGATGTGCAGTCATTAGTGTCCCGTTAAAATCGGGACACTAATGAATATGCATCCTAAAAAACACTACTTATAATTGAGTATACTCTAAATATTGTAAAATATCTTCTAAATTATCATAATAATCCAATATGTTCGGTTCTTTACGCATATACATTTTTCTCACATGGGAAAGAATTATCTGTTTTAGCTTATGAAAATTTGAAGGATTTACGATTTTACACAAAGCCAAATCAATAAAGATCCAGTCAGCTCCAACATCAGGTAGAGAAACCTCTCCGTTTAAAATTGGCAATATTGTTTTATTATAGAGTTTATCAAGTGACGAATATTCTGAAAAGACATATTCTGCACACTTTTGAACTTTTGCTTGTAATTCATTAAAATCGGTTGCATATTTTTCCCCATTCAAGTTGAAATAAAACTCGTCTTGTATAGATAGCATTTCCCCAGAAAAATCGATACTGGCTCCGTCTCTTTGGTCTTGCAAATTTTTCACACTAAATTTCTCAAACCATTTTGATAGAATATCGAATCTTACACCATAGATAGGGTATATTACGAGAGATGATGTTGCTTCGTCAATCCAGTGATCCATCTCAATAATTTGCTTACCACCTTTTGTCTTCAACAAGAAGGAAGAGTCTCTTTTTCTAAATTTATATTCAGAAAAAAAGTCAAGATTAAGTAAATCTTTTATTATTTTATCAAATATCATAATTCATAATTTTACGATTCAGTTATGAAAATCATTGTTATTAATAGTATACCTAAATTTCTTTTCATAAATCGTAATTTTTAATGTTTTTATTCTTGAAATATTGCGTATTGATTACTCTCTGTTGATCCTTTCCACCAATTCGTCTGGTGTAAGTATCTCCATCTTGGAGAAACCAAACCACTTTTTGCCCAAGTCCTTAATGGATGCACCTATATGATACACATCATCGTCTATACAAAGGAAGCGGTCATTTCGCATGAACATGTTACCAATGACTTGATTATGTCTTTGCCTTCTTATTTTAAGATTGCACTTTCACTATTTTGATGTTTGTAATCTGGTGACTTTGATGTCTTCTTGCCATAGTCAAAACTATAAACAATTTTCAGATTTGCATACTGATTATAACTACGACTTTGATCTATTTGTTTGAAAGAATAATATGATGCAAATAATTCATCTACAATGTTATTCTTCATCATGAATAAATTGTTTGCATTAGCTTCGATAGCCCAATTCCCATGATTCCACATTGCTGATAGTTGATACCGCCAAAATGTCTTTCTGTTAATCTGGCTGTCTATCAAATCTCTTGTCGGTGACGCTATGGATGCACCAAAAGAAAAATCCCGAACATAGTAGTTTATCATAGCAGTCCCAGAGAATGCAGACAAATTACGATGCTCAGCTCCTCCTCGAACTAAATGTTCAACCCATTGACCGGATAACTTCATATTAAGTGTACCAGAAGGTTTATAGGTTATAGACATATCTGCACTGGGACGATGATAGATACAGTCATCTCTAAAAGTGCTAATAAGATGCCCGTCTCGAATATAGTAATCCGAAATAATCGAATGATTCTGGTAGAAGTATGACACTCCCGTTTGCAAAGCGAATTTGTTAAGGTTCAAGGTATGGCTTAATCGCGGATTCAAAAGAATTGAATTATCCATGTTAGAATTACCTTTGAGAATGATGATAGGATCTATCTGCTGTTCTACATTGTTAATCGTATTTATTCTCGGATAAGTGTTTCCCAAAGCGAACATAAATTGAAGTTGTTGTACTTTATCAATCCTATAAGTAGCCCTTGCTTGAAGTCTCGGAGTAAGATGATTGATTGACTTCATCCCCTCCAAACGGTATGTTAAAAATGACAGTCCTGGATTAATATCAAAGAAAAAACTCCCTAAACGTTGGGAATAGTCTGCAAAAAGGATTGTTTCGGACGAATGCAAATTTTGATTATATGCAGAAGTCCCAATGTATTCGGAATCACTAATTCTCATGAACTCGTATAAACTGAAAGTCAATCTATTTCTATGACTGAACGCCATAGAATAGTTTGCATTCGCTTTGATGTAATAATAATCTTCCTTGACAAGTGAACGAAAAGACACATTATCATCGTTATAGAGACGGTCATAATCGTTTCGAGAATAATATCCATCAAAAACATAATCCAACGATTTTGTGTTAGAAAATGTGTGCAATCCGTAAAAATAGACACTTGGACGATAAGATTTGTTTCTAGTGTTAATGTCCAAAATGCTACCGTTCTTGGTTGCAGCAGCAGTTTTCCAATACTCCGTCATTCCATTATTGACACCGTTTTTTGAGGCATTCCATGCCATACCACCTCTAAGCATCCAAATATATTTTCTTCCTCGGTTGCTGATTGATGCCTGTACATATTCTTCCGTTTGCCTATTGTCTGCATTATTGTAATGCTGCAGTCTATTCAGTTGATAATCAGGGAAAATAAAAGTCTCATTCTCGTCCATAGACGATTTTGGATTTTCCAAAGAATATCCAGCCCAAAGGTTAAAACTTTTGGTTCCTGTGACAAATTTCGAAATAAGATTGTAATCACCATAGAGATAGCCTACATTCTGAGACGCATCAAGTTGCGTGTAGCCACCATTGTTGAGTGGTTTCATTATTATGTTTATAGCATATGCATCTTTTGCATATTTGCCAGTCGGCACATCAAAATATTCCACTCGAGAAACGTCCTTTGGTCTTAAAGACTGTACCTCTCGAAAATCAACTTCACGCCCATCTATATAGAGAGTCGCAGCCCCATTGGGAGTTGTCACACTTCCAGTCGAACGCTCGACAGACACTCCCGGAATCATGAGATTGCTCAACAGATCATAACCAGTTACAGCATGTTTACGTTGCTCTTTTGTAGGAATAGCAAGGATATGATCACCTTCTCTAGTAAGATAAGATGACTTTACAACAACTTCACCAAGTTCTTTGCCTTGAATAAAAGTTTTAGTTGTATCTGGTTTTTGTGCATAAGTTACGTGTAGGCACAAACTCATTATGATGACTAATAATGCTTTCATCTATTATTTTTTTATTGTTTTATACTTATAATCAATATGCCTTCTTCTGTACTTAAAAGACAATACCTTTAACTCTTTAACCTACTATTACCAAAACTTTTGCATGAAAATAACGTAACAGACAACGTTCGTCTCATTCATTTCGAGATTGGATCTGTTTTGCCCATAATACTAAGAAAGTACTCTCCCCCTAAATAGCCATCAATTTCTTGGACAATTACATTGTCAACAATAATTGATTTGAGTTCCAGTTGGATCCTTCCTGGAGAGATAGGACGCTTGTCTGCATCAAAAACAAATTGCGAAGGACATTTAAAGTTGAAAAGCACAAGATGCTGCTTTCCGCCATAGTTCAGTGTCACAGGTACTTTGCTATCGCTATATATGATTTTCCCCATTTTGCTCGCTTCTCCTGTTTCTTCGTCTGAGCTTGCAAAAAAATAAGGTATCGAAATATCATAATCGGGCAACAGTTTGACTGCTTCTGCCAATTTAGTATCTTTTATGACAAAACTTATCCAGCTGATTGGGACTTGCTGTAAGGTGACAGTCCGGTTTTCGTACCCTCCAAAAGTGTAGTGGATGATAGGTTGACCATTTTCTGTGACCTCACCCTTCCATAAACTTTTATAATCCAACTGTTCTTGCGATGCATTATAGATTACAGGAATGAATATACTGCTGTATTGTCCTTTAAGCTCATTACTCAGCTCCTCAATTACACTTTGACGCTGGAAGTAAGAATCCACATAAGTAGGATCCTCATGGCATCCGCTTAAACTAATCACGGCTGAAATAGCCACAATGGCCATTGATATCTTTTTCATTACTATTGTTTTATATTATCTGACATATTTCTATCTTTATTTTTGAGATCACAAATTGTGACCTTAAACGTATTGTTGTTATATTGCGTACAAAGGTAGTGCTTTTAGCCTTTAAGCTACTATCACACAACCCCTTTCTTTGAAAAGAACGTAAAATCAATAGTTTTATTGCGGTGATTATAGTTTTATTAACATAAAGCTCTAAAGCAGCCAAAGGAGAACAAGAGCAAGGAAGCCGTGGAGACCAACAAGGACATCGAGCAGCTGTTGCTTTCCATCCAAAAGGCTTTCGATGTGCTTGTGGAAAAGAGAACGGACTTACCTGTTCCTACCATTCGGGACAACACTCGTTCGCCTGCCTCATTACGCTGGAGGCAGGTGTGCTGATAAGCTTGAAGAATATACGGCAGTTTTGGGAAATAGAGCCAGCTTGGATTCCATAGCTGGAACATATAACGGAGTGTTACCACCTAATGTTGAAACAACACTCACATTAAATGCTGATGGTACCTACTTGTTGATACAGGCATACAAAGAAAAGCAGAACGAGCGGGAAAAGTTAAGAGGTACCTTCCAAGTACTTGATAACAATGTCCTGATGCTTGTTCGTCCTTCAAGCGGTGACAACATCTTTTATAAGGTGAGGGATGGCAACTGTATTATTCTGATAGACTCGGTTGGCAATGAACCAGAAGGTGAAACCGCCAGGTTCTATGTGTTGAAAAAGAGAAAGTAAAAAACAACGTTACAAATAAAAATCCGTGGATAGGTTAATTTCTTATCCACGGATTTCTATTAGTAGGAAGTAAAATTTGAACACAGCTAATCTCAACTATCTAATAATAGTGGGAGTCAATAAACTGCTTTTTTGAGAAAAATCTCTCTCTCTGTATTTTTTTATTTCACATCCTTCTTTTATTAAAATACTATCACCACTAAACAAAATAGCTTCATTAAATGAGCTCATATTTAAATTAGAACGCATACAATGAAGCACATGTTTTTTTAAATCATACCAATAGTAGTATCCTTCTTTGAAAAAAATAGCTCCATCGATATCCGATGACACATCTCTGCTTGTTGTATATTTATGAGTTATAATTTTATTAAATCGCTTATCTAAATATGACAATGTTATATACCTGTAGCTTGAAGAACCCGTAAGGAAAAATACATAATCAGTGCCAAATAAAATTTTTGGTACAGACTGTTGCTTTGTCTTGCTATTTAAATAGTAATCAAGAGTATCAATATAATTTGTAATACTTACCTGAAGTGAATAGGAGTTATCTTCTGCAGGTACAAGTTTAACAAATATGCCATTTTTTGCAAATACACTCTTAAATCCTACCTTATTAATGACATCAATGCTTACATTTGTTTCTTTGGCTACCTTATTAGAATCAGAACACCCTAATATCAGTAACAGCAATATTATCATAACACCTCGGTAAAAAAATACCGAAGCGTTAACTATTAAAGATATAAATATAATTACAATCCTCTTCATTTTGGATTCTTTATGTAAAGTTTAAATGTTGTCTATCAGATATATCCTCTTGTCATCAATTTGTATGTCAATATTCCAATAGTCTCAACACTTATAATAACAAAATTAAGCCCCAAAGAAATAAAAATCTTCTTACTGGTAGCCCTAACATTCAATAGTATTCTCTTTATAATTACATAAAGCAACATTATTAAAGACATTAAGAATGAAGTTATAACAAACGAAATACATCCTTTAATGAAAATGATACGAGAAGGATCGCTATGATATATTTCCATAACATCGTCTTTACTTCCTATTGAAAAATAAGATAGAAAGATTATTATAGGAAATTCAATCAAAGCAAACACTATAGTCGTTATCCAACTGTTATTTTTTAGTGCCGTTTTCATTAAATATATGAAATCCGTTTATTTTATAAAAATTAGTACCATTGGGGGTGGTAGAGGGTATTTGGCTTTTCCACGACGTTGCTATATTCCCTCTCATACCTCTGTTGTCCTCTAATCACTTTTATTAGAGACTCTATATTATCTACGACAACCAACTGGTCACGATTTGTGACCAGTTCGCCGTTTTCTGTCTTTTCCGTTATATCTGTCATATTTATATTCATTTTCAAAATCACAAATTGTTACCTTAAACGTATTGTTGTTATATTGCGTACAAAGGTAGTGCTTTTAGCCTTTAAGCCACTATTGCACAACCCCTTTCTTTGAAAAGAACGTAAAATTAATAGTATTATTGCGATGATTGTACTTTTATTAATCGCTTAACTCGTTGTACGGTACTTACCCCTTAACCACTCAACTTTGCCACATCCTGAACGGAATATCCCTTGCGGAGTAAACTTATTACTTCCCTATATTCGGCTTTCATCTGTTCTTCCCTATTTTCCAAGAGACTTGAACATCTTGGTGATGCACTTTTTCTTCTGTTCCATGTTCGGGTGAACATAGAGATTAAGGGTTGTTGTAATATTGGCATGACCAAGCTGTACGCTTACGGTCTTGTAGTCGCAGTTGCTTTCAATGCAGCGTGTCGCAAAGTTGTGATGCGCAGTGTACCATTAATCATGTGAAACAAGAGCTGAATGCCACATCAAAAATTGTGCAGGACAAACTTCACGCAATGGATAACACACCTCTGAAGAAAGTAGTGACTCATCGCTTCGAGCCAACTTCAAAGTATGTTCTTCTTTTCATTAGAGGTTTGGCTCTATCTCTTGTCATCTCCATTTGGGGCAACCTAACTCAATGGCGAGAGCATCAAGATTGGGAGGAGGCAGACTTGAAGTATAGAGCTTTGAAGATGGTTCTGTCTGCTGATGACCCAAACATCTTATATATAGAGAAGCACTTCTCTGTAAACAGAGACGAAAATATCATAGACTATGTCAAAAATCGTGTTGCAGCTTACGAAGATTCTGTTCTCAAATACAATGAAATGGTACGGATGGCTGCATACAAAGACAGTGTAGCTAATGAACTTCGCAGAGAGTCTAATAGCATAAAACGTACTATTAAAAATTACCAATAATTTTTATCCAATACCCCAATGAGATGGAATTTACATTCAAATCCATTTCATTGGGACATATAATTAAAACTGTTTATTTGTTTCTAATAACATATTCAAATTCATCAAAATTCTCATATCCTAATTCTATTAAGACTTGGCGACTGTGTTTCCTGTCATCTTCGGTGTTGAACTTGGGGATTATGGGGAGACGAAGGATGATCTTGTCTTTATGTTTGGCATGAGTGTTGAGCCAGACAAGGTTGTCGATAACTTGCCGGTTGGGCTTACCTGTGTAGGCTTGATAGATGGCAGGATTCATGTCCTTGATGTCGATGATAAAGGAGTCAATGTATGGGGTGACTTCCTCCAAGTGATGGCGAGGTACGTTTAGACTCGTCTCCATTGTAAATTGCCATCCCTCTGGGCATTGTTCACAAAACTCCTTTATGAATGAACTCCACAGAAGCGGTTCACCTCCACCAAAACAGATGCCGCCTCCTGTCGCCAAGAAGTAGAGGTTGTCCATCTCCACGTTCGCCATCAGCAGTTCTGTATCCACCTCCTGCCATACGCCGTCAGCATCAAGGCATTGGGGATTGAGACAGTATTTGCAACGAAGCGGACAACCGTGGAATGCCACAAGCGTGGTGACGCCCTCGCCGTCTATCGTGAGGCGGTGGCGGTCGATACAGATAAGTGGAGCTGTATTCATCTTATTCAGGTCTGAAATTTACAGGAACAACATATTTCATTTTCACAGCTTTGCCATTTTGTTTTGCAGGATTCCATTTTGGCATACTTTTCACAACCCTGATGGCTTCCTTGTCAAGTTCAGGGATAATGCTTCTAATTACCTTTACATCACTCAGACTTCCGTCCTCGTTTACAATAAAGACAACATTAACTCTGCCCATAGCAGCACCTTCCCTACAAATTTCTGGATAGCGTAGATTATCCTTGATGTATTTCATCAATGCAGCCATACCACCTGGGAATGAAGGCATCTCCTCTACAACACCAAATATATTGCTGTTTTCTATGGAGTCTGTATCAACAGCTGATTGCATTAAAGCGGTATTGCCTTTTTTTGATTTCTTGGATGTGGTACCTTTCCTATCATTTGAAGTTCGCTCTTTTGTTATTTCCATTCGAGGATTGCTTGGAATTTCTCCTAGTTTTCTATTTTCTTCTTCTGCATATTTAGCCTCATCACTAAACGAGATATCTCCTTCCAATTGTCTGTCTCCAGGTTTAGGCTCTTCTTCTTTCACTATATTAAGTTCACTTTTAGTAGCATCCGAAGATATTCTTTGTACCTTTCCATCCGAACAAGCTGTCATAGCGACAAGTCCTGCTGCTATGCCTGCTACCTTAATGGCTTTTCCAGCCATTTGTTTGAGGTGTAGCTCATATTCCAAGTCTCTTACATCTTGCTCACATTTAGGGCAAGTTCCCATACATTCACCCTTATAATTACATTCTTCAGGTGAATAGTCTATCCCATTGGCATCCGCTATTTGCTTGCGGATTGCTTTGAGGGTATTGCATATGTTACGTCCTCTTGTTACCATTGCTTATTTTCTTTTATGCTTATGTCCTTTTTTTACAACAACTATTTCTCCTGTGAGTCCTCCACTTTCTGTCAAAGTGATAACATTGAGCTTTTCGAGGTTCATTTCAGAGAGTTTGATAATTCTGTCTTGCATACCAATGAACTTAATGGTGATGGTGTCTCCTTGCTCCACTTCAATGGTGAAGTTTCCGTCAATATCTGCTGCCGTTTTCTTTCCAGAAAGTTTAGCTGTGATGAAAGCTGTACAAATCGGTTCTTTTGTTTTTTCGTCAATGATATGCCCTTGGACAAAAAGTACTCCTTTCTTATTCAATGTTTCTCTTTCTTTTAGCAGGATGGAGTCTTTGGATGTATATTTCTGGAAGTGAATCGGAATAACTTGCTTTGGTAGTGGAGGGGTAGAGTTGTAATATCCTTTTTGTGTAGAGCACGACATAATAGATGTTGCAAGAGCTGTCATTTCCAATGCTACCCCTACGACCTTTATAGTCTTTCCTGCTTTCTTCCTAAGTCGCAATTCATGTTCCAAATTTTTCACATCTTTCTCACATTTTGGGCAAGTACCCTTGCATTCACCATTGAAATGACATTCTTCGGGTGAATAGTCAATCCCATTTGCATCCGCTATCTGCTTGCGGATAGCTTTGAGAGTGTTGCAAATATAACGTCCTCTTGCCATAGTTTATTTTTTTTATGCTTATGTCCTTTTTTGATAACAACAATTTCACCCATGAGTCCTCCACTTTCTGTCAAAGTGATGACATTGAGTTTTTCGAAATTCATTTCAGAGAGTTTGATGATTCTGTCTTGCATACCAATGAACTTTATGGTGATTGTATCTTTTGGCTCCACTTCAATTGTGAAGTTTCCATCAATGTCTGCTGCCGTTTTCTTTCTAGAAAGTTTAGCTGTGATGGAAACTTTAACATAAAGCCCTAAAGCACCCGAAAGCGAATAAGAGAATGAGTTTTGAAGCGACCCTTTTAATATGAAGAAAACTTAAAAATGCTGAGCAGCTGCCCAAACTAACTCCACCTTTGTTACCTGCGGATAAGCTTCCTTATATTTATCTGTCAAATCCCAGAAGAAAAGCGAGCCTTCTTTTGGTTTCAAATAGAAATTCTCCAAAGTTCCGCCTTTACCATCTCCAACCTCGAAATAAAGTATACTGTGATCTTCATTATACGTAGTAGTATAATACCCATCCACCAACACCTTTCCACCAGCAAGGAACTGGATTCGGGATACTGTAAATACATCACCACGGCTCTTGAATTTAACAGCTTCATAAGGCTTACTTGCTATCGCATCCGATGCTATCACCAAAGAATCTTCCTTGGAAACACCCTCCACCTTACAATATTTTTGATAACCACTAAATACTTGTGTAGTCTTCCATAACGTCTCAACATCCTTGACTTCCACGGCAAGTTTTGCCTCATTACCATCTTCATCAGTCACTGTAACAATAGCCTTTCCCACAGCGATAGCAGACAAGCTAATACGCTCATCCTTACCATACTGCCCCGTCTCATGGATGCAAGTTACAGTGACTACTTTCTCATCAGAAGACTGTGCCGAAATCTTGCCCTTGGCTCCTTGCACATTCACGCGGGCACCCTGGGTGGTATATATGACAAGGCTATTGCCCTTGATACCCACTTGTTTGCCTGTGTTAATATCACCAATGATTTCATCCTGTGTGAGTTGAATACCATCATCATCGCTACACCCTACCATCAAGAGAGCGACGAAAGCCATTGCCAAAAAGTAAATCTTTGCTTTCATAAACTGTTGTTTTTATGAGTTATACATGATAGGCGCTTTGCCATCCTCTATTTATAAAACATTATTCTCCCCCCATTATTGCATTCTTCTTCCTATTATCTTTCTTTATTTAACACACTTTTACGCAAAAATATAAGAAACGCCTGTTTTGTTTCTATACTATCGGCAGACTTATTCCGTTGATCTTCTGATAAATATCTAAGGCATAGATATCCGTCATGCCGCTGATGTAATCCAATACTGCCATGATTCGCTCTTCCAGACTTTCCAACCAAATATCGTACTGGCTGCTTACCCGGCGCAGAAGCTGCTTGGAGTAGAAACGGGACGGGTTGACGGCGGCATCGATGAATACCTCCATCAGCGTAGCCATGATCTTGTAACCCGAAAGCTCGATGTCGAGAACGGGCTTGCTGGCATAAATCTTCTTTCTCGAAACCTGGGTGCAGGTGATGTAGGCATTGCGCTCGTGCTCCGAGATGTGGTCGATGAGGGCTCCCTCGAAGGTGCCGGCAAGAATCTCTTCCTCGTGGTCGAGGAATGCCTTTACGCATTCGTTCTCCAGTTTGCCTATTACGCAGGCTCTCTCTTCTATCACCAGCCCTCTGTTCTGGAGCAAGGCAACCTGTTCATCTACGTTTATCGGTTGTTTGTCGTAATCCATATACCCTTTATAAAAAGCGAAGTCCCACCGTGGTACGCATCGTTGAGAGGCGTGGTGGGATTTGTTGCTGCAAAAATACTCTTTTTATTGGAAACTCCAAATATTTTCTTCAAAATCTGCTTGTCAAATATGGATTTTAACGTAAAAAGTTCTAATTTCCAAGTTTTTCTCCTTGTAAGCTATGCGAGATTTAGAAAAATATCGTATCTTTGTCCCCGAATTAAGGCGTTCTTTGCATATTGCAAAATACAGAAACGAGCAGAAGGTCGCTCGTTTCCATATTGTTACCTATATAATATAGGCAAACGCCCAACTTCTTGATTTTCAATCAAAGTCCAATTTAGAGCGAGTTATGATTATAAACAGTGAACGGTGAACTCTCTGCAATCAATTATGCGGTTTGTTCACCGTTCACTATTTGTATGCTCTTATCCGGTTTTGTCTCCGGCGTCAAGTTGCGTGTTATTAAATGAAATCATCGCCCAGTTGCATTTGGGCATCGTTTACATATTTACGGATGGCATGTTCTTCATCTTTGCGACAAATCAAAAGAACGTTGTCCGATTCGGCTATCAGAAATCCTTCCAGTCCATCGATAACGGCCAGTTTGCCTTTCGGAAGTACTACCATATTATCTTTACTGTTATATATAAGTGAATGGCACTTCAGCGTAACATTGCCTTCCGGGTCTCTTTCCGATAAATCATAAAGTGATCCCCAAGTTCCAAGATCGGACCAGCCAAAATCTCCTAATGATACATACACATTATCCGCTTTCTCCATAATGCCGAAGTCGATGGATACATTAGGACATGCTGGAAAGTTTTCTTCGATGAATGCTTTCTCCTTGTCGGTGGCATAAATATCTTTTCCCGGTGCCAGTTTGGAAGCTAATTCAGGCAGTAAATCTTCACTTGCTTTGATGATTGTATTTACATTCCACATAAATAGGCCGGAATTCCAATAAAATTCTCCGCTCTCTACGAATACTTTAGCTAATTCCAGTTCCGGTTTCTCTGTGAATGTTTTTACTTTATAGAAGTTTTCTCCTGCGGGTTCGTCTATTTGTATATATCCATACCCTGTTTCCGGGCGATTGGGTTTAATTCCTAATGTCAGTAGCTTTTCCGAGCGTGAAACAAAATCAAGTCCTTTTTCGATAGCGGCAAGAAACTCATCCTCTTTTAAAATTAAATGGTCTGAAGGGGCGACTACGATATTAGCGTTCGGGTTCAGTGCCCGGATGTGGTAAGCGGCCCATGCTATACATGGAGCGGTATTTCGTCTTGCGGGTTCCAGCAGAATCTGTTCTTCGTTCACTTCGGGCAATTGTTCCTTCACTAAGTCCGCATACATTGCATTGGTAACGATGAAAATATTTTCTGTTGGGATAACCTTTTGGAACCGGTCGAAAGTCTGTTGTAAAAGTGAACGGCCCGTTCCGAAGAAATCTAAGAATTGTTTGGGCAATGTTTTGCGGCTAAACGGCCAGAAGCGGCTTCCAATGCCGCCACCCATAATCACGCAATAATTATCCTGGTTTGTCATGATAGTGACTCTATTTTAAAGTTTCTGCTAATGTACGGTTTATTCTCTGAATAGAGAAGTGTTTAAGATATGTTTTATTATTTTTTTCTCCTTTTTTTTGCCAAACTATTGTGGAATCAAAATAATGTCGTATCTTTGCACCGCAATTGAGAAATCAAGTATGCGCCCAGATGGCGGAATCGGTAGACGCGCTGGTCTCAAACACCAGTGGATTCACTT
>OGQS01001223.1_pt1 | contig 14695 bp, 12 predicted proteins | sample 1553331 | NCBI WGS metagenome assembly OGQS01 (sample SAMEA2580012, study PRJEB22360) | human gut metagenome | biome: human gut; feature: human-associated habitat; material: faeces | place: Denmark | collected 2008/2010
CTTGAGGCTCTTGAGAAAGGTCTTCCAAACCTTCTGAAACATGTAAGCAATATCACAAACGTATACAAACTGCCTTGCGTTGTTGCAATCAATGCATTCCCGACCGATACCGAAGCAGAACTGAAGCTGGTTGAGGAGAAATGTAAAGAGCTCGGCGTCAACGTTGTTCTGTCCGAGGTATGGGCAAAAGGCGGCGAGGGCGGCGTAGCCCTGGCAGAAGAAGTTGTCCGTCTTTGCGAGCAGCCGAACGATTTCACCTATGCATACGATCTGGAAGGCTCCATCGAAGAGAAACTGAACGCCATCGTTCAGAAGATCTACGGCGGAAGCAGAGTTGTCCTGACCGCAAATGCACAGAAACAGGCAAAACAGTTAGAGGCTCTCGGATTTGGCAACTGCCCGATCTGTATGGCAAAAACCCAGTACAGCCTGACCGATGATCAGACCAAACTCGGCGCACCGACCGGATTCGAAGTTACCGTACGTAACCTGAAAATCTCCGCAGGTGCAGGCTTCATCGTAGCCCTGACCGGTGACATCATGACCATGCCAGGTCTGCCGAAAGTTCCGGCAGCAGAGCGTATCGATGTAGACGCTACTGGAAAGATTACAGGACTGTTCTAATAACACAGGATATTGTCTTGAAAAGACAGAATAGAGCATGAAATAAAACACAGAAAAAAGAGACATTCCTTCGTGAATGTCTCTTTTTTTACGTTTTTATTGCAAAATATTACAAAAGATAATATAATTTCTAATGATAACATGGAGAGAAAAGCAGATATAATATAGTAAGGGAGTTACTTACCAATGACATCGAAGAAAAAATTGAGAAGTCTTCTGGGCGGTACACTTTTTATGGTGCTGATGCTCAGCGTACATCCGACGACTGTTTCCGCGAGTGCTGTGGGGAGCAGCACGGTGATGGACCAGTCTGTGGAGACAGAGGATCAGCAGAGCGGGATACAGAGTGAAACGCAGACACAGGCTTCACAGGACAGCGTTGCTGCTGTGCGGGCCAGTCAGAATGGCTGGGTTAAGGCAGGCGACGGCGGCTGGTATTTTTATGAGAACGGACAGCTGAAAACAGGATGGCTTTATCGGAATGGAAACTGGTACTGGCTGGATCCGGACCGGAACGGCCGCATGGCAGAAAACAGCTGGTTCACATACGATAATAATTTTTATTATGCCAAGGGAGACGGAGCAATCTATAAAAATGGTTTTCAGGAAGTAGATGGAAACCTCTATTATTTCCAGAGCTGGGGCGGCATTCAGAAAAATGTGTATCTCAGCATCAGCGGAAAAATGTACTATGTACAGGAAAATGGTATCGTTGCCCGTGGAATAGTCAGAACAATGAATGGACATGGTGATCTCTGCGCATTTGATGATACTACGGGAGCGCAGATCACACAAAAAGGCTGGCTGAAAAAAGGCACATCATATTATTGGGTAAGAGAAGACGGCGTCCTGCAGACCGGCTGGCTGCTGTACGATGATAACTGGTACTGGTTTGATGATAATGGTGTCATGATGGCATCCGGCTGGAAAGAAATCAACAACAATCTGTATTACTTCCAGAGCTGGGGCGGCATTTATAAAAACGGTTTCCAGAGCATCGGAGGAAACGAGTATTATTTCAGGAGCTGGGGTGGTGTATATCGAAACACCTTCTTTACCGTAAAAGGAAAAACCTACATAGCGCAGAATGACGGATCGATCTATCATGCCAGCCAGACCGGCTGGGTTCAGCTGGGAGATCAGACTTACTGGATCAATCAGGATGGTTCTGTTCAGACCGGCTGGCTGAAGCTGGAAGGCAAATGGTACTGGCTGAAAGCGGACGGCACACGTGCTGCATCTGAATGGATCACGTATGACAACAACCGATATTATTTCGACGGTGACGGTGTGATGTACACCGGAATGAAAGAGGTTGACGGAACAAGATATTATTTCCACAGCTGGGGCGGCGTTTACCGTAACGAATCTTTTACCTGGCAGGGAAAGAAATACTGGGCAAAGGATGACGGAACCTTCTATACAGGTGTCTGCGATATCAATGGAAAGAAATACTATTTCCTGGAAGACGGCGAGCAGATTACAAAAGAGGGCTGGTATCTGACCAACGGAACGTATTACTGGATCAACGCCAATGGAACCAGAAGAGATGACGAGCTGTTTCAGTACGACGGAAACTATTATTATGTAGACAAAAACGGCGTTATGGCGACAAGCGGCTGGGTATACTGGGATTATAACTATTATTATCCGAGAAGCTGGGGCGGCATGTACAAGAATGCGTTTATTACCTATGATAATAACCTCTATTACCTTGGATCTGACTCGAAAATGGCAATCGGCTGGCAGTCGATTGGCGGAAATACATACTATTTCCGAAACTGGGGCGGCATGATAACCGGAAAACAGGTGATCGACGGAAAAACGTATGTGTTCGATGAGGACGGCAAGCTGGTACAGAGTCCGGACGGATTTGAACCGTCCGCGCAGATCGGTGTCCGCACCGTACGGAACTTTCTGAAAAATGCACTGCTTCCGCTTGGAAATACCCTGTATATCTGGGGAGGCGGCCACACAGACGCAGAGGCAGAGAGTTACGGCGTCAATGCGCAGTGGAAACAATTCTTCAATACACAGAATTCCACCTACAACTATTCCGATCATCTGTATGAGTACGGAAAAGGTCTTGACTGTTCCGGCTATGTCGGATGGACCGCACATCAGGTGACGAAAGAGTATGCAACGACAACCTCCACTGGAATGCCGGCCTACTTTGCAAGAAAAGGCTGGGGAACCTGCGTGACAGGCGATACGTCCCAGAAATTTACGCCGGGTGATGTGGTCAGCAAGAGCGGTCATGTCTGGATTGTCATTGGCCAGTGCTCGGACGGCAGCGTGGTTGTCATTCATGCGACACCGCCGTATATTCAGCTTGGCGGAACCGTTTCTTCAACAGGAAGCATTAACAGTGAAGCTATTGAGCTGGCAAATGAATACATGAAAATGTATTATCCGGTTGCGTATGAGCGGTATGGTGTAAAAGTTCTTGACCGGTCCTATCTGACCGGTGTGAATCATTTCACCTGGAGCAGCAGTATCTTAAGTGACAGTGAAGGCTACCGCAGGAAGAAACCGGCAGAAATCCTGAACGATCTGTTCCAGTAAAATATCTTCTATAAAAAATAAGAGAGAATACAAAAAAACTTTGTAGTTCGTGTATTCTCTCTTTCTTTTTGCGCTGGAATTGTCTATACTAGAAGGTGCGTGAAAGACGCAGATCAGAAATACAAAAGAAAAAATCTGGAAAATAAAAATACAAGGGGAGTAAACATGCGAAAGAGCTGGAAATGGGCGCTCTGTCTTGGCGTAGTGTCGTTGCTGCTGCTGGGCGGCTGCGGAAAAGAAAAGACGGAACCAGTGGATCTGGTGCTGGTAACCGACGGCAGTGAGGTAGCTTCCGATGCCGTGTATCAGTCAGCATGGAACGGTCTTGCGCAGTATGGAGACGAGAGCGGTCTGAAATATGAAGCAAGTGTTCCGGCAGGACGGACAACAGAGGACTATGAAAACACCATCAAAGAGGCGGCGCAGAAGGGAGCATCCGTTATCGTCTGTGCCGGAACGAGCATGAGCCGCGCCGTTTACGATGCACAGCGCGACTGGAAGGATGTCCGTTTTCTGCTACTGGAGGCAGAACCGGTCAGTGAGAGCGGCCGCAGCCGTCTCCGCGGAAATACAGAAAGCCTGGAAATTGATGCATCAGAGGCCGGCTACCTGGCAGGCTATGCGGCAGTACAGGCCGGCTACACGCACCTGGGCTATATCGGACAGAAAAACGAAGAGAACGGAACAAAGTATGGGACAGGTTATGCACTCGGTGCAGAGGCGGCCGCTGCGGATCTGGGACTTGGAGAAAACAGCATCACGCTTGATTATACGTATCGGAAAAGCAGCAGCGTATCACCGTCGTATTTGGAAAAAATCAAAAGCTGGTACGGTGAGAGCGGACAGATTCTCTTCTCGGACGGTGCATCGTATCAGAATGTACTTGGCGCAGCAGCATCTGCGGCAGGCGGAGCACTGATCGCAAACGGCGGCGTGGAGGAGTACGCCAATGCCGTGTTGAAAGTACGTCTGGATTATGGAACTGCAGTTTACAATGCGTTAAAAGAAATGAAACAAAAGGATTTTGAAGGCGGGAAAATTGTAACGCGCGGCGTGACCGATCAGGAAATCAGTCTGGAATGGAATCAGGATGCGGTGCCGTACTTTACAGAGGATCAGTACCGGGCACTCTGTGCGAAATTCTCCGCAGAGGACTTTTCAATCCCTGACGGCGATGCGCTTTCCTCGCCGGATCAATACAAATTGAGTTGTGTGAGTGTACAGAAGGTAAAATAACATGTATCGTTACTGTTCACGAATTGTTTACAAAAAGTCGGGATATTTTTCCTTGCATCCATTTGTGAATTGTGATATTATGTAAAAGAATTGGGAAAAATATTTCAAAATTGTTACAGAATAATTGAATTTCTAAGAAACAGGGAAACCTGAAACAAAGAAACCTACATACAACGAATCAATTTGGGAGTGAAAGAATGAGAAAAAAATTTCTTGCCTTAAGTTTAGCAGTGATCGTAAGTGCAGCTCAGGTAATGACAGTAAGCGCCTCGAAACAGGAGCAGTTACAGCAGCAGCAGGCAGCACAGGCAGAGACCAGCGCACAGCTTGACAACGCAAAAGCAGAAATCGACGATCTGGAAACCAAAAAGAATCAGATTACCGGCGAGATTGATGACCTGGACGCACAGCTTGTCGTAACCATGGCATCCGTTGAAAATCTGAAAAATGAAATTGCAGAGAAACAGACTGAGATTGAAGATACTCAGAAAAAATTAAGTGACGCACAGGCAGAAGAGGACGAGCAGTACGAGCAGATGAAAAAACGTATCAAATTCCTCTATGAAAGCGGCGGAGACAACGGCTGGGCAGCACTGATTCTGGAAGGAAAAGATTTAAGCAGCATCCTGAACCAGGCTGAGTACACCCAGAAATTATACAAATACGACAGAGAGTGCCTGCAGGAGTACATGGATCTGGTACAGCAGGTAACGGATTACAGCAATCAGCTCGCAGACGAGAAAGCAGACCTGGAAGCCAGCGAGGCAGAGCAGGAAGCACAGCAGCAGTCCCTCGAGGCAATGCTTGAGCAGAAAAAAGCCGTTTCCGATGACTACGAAAACCAGATCGCAGACCTGAACGACAGGGCTGCACAGTACAACGCAGTACTGGCAGAGCAGAACGCAAAGATCCAGCAGATCCAGGAGGAGATTGCAGCCGAAGAGGCAGCAAGAAAAGCCGAAGAGGCCCGTCAGGCAGCAGAAGCAGCCGAGGCAGCCCGCCAGGCAGAAGCAGCAAGACAGGCAGCAGCAGAAGCAGCCGCAAGCAGTGCTGCAAATAATACAACAACGGCAGACAACACACCGTCCAGCACAGGAAGCTCCACCACGACAACAACACCGTCTAACGGAGGAAGCTCTTACGATGATTCTTCGTCCAGCGATACCAGCAGCTCGGATGATTCCAGCAGCACCGGAAGTGCAACAGGAAGCGCCATCGTATCCTATGCAACCCAGTTCATCGGCAACCCGTACGTATGGGGCGGCACAAGCCTTACCAACGGAGCTGACTGCTCCGGCTTTATCATGAGCGTTTACGCACACTTCGGATACGACCTTCCGCATTCCTCCAGTGCACTGCGTGGTGTAGGACGCGGTGTATCTTATGCAGAGGCTCAGCCGGGCGATATTATCTGCTACAGCGGCCACGTAGCCATCTACATCGGCGGCGGTGCAATCGTACACGCAAGCAATGAGCGCGACGGTATCAAGATCAGTAGCAACGCAGCGTATACCACGATTCTTGCGGTAAGACGTGTGGTTTAAAAAAGAATTACATAGTAAGAATTTTCAGATCCCGGGAGAGAAAAATCCCGGGATTTTTTGCGTTTTGCTTAAAATTGAGTGCATTCGCGTTAAAACTGTGATATACTAAAGCACATCGGAGATACAAGGGCGTATTGACCAACAGAAGGTCAGTATGCCCTTTTGCTTGTTAGGAAGAAGGGAGAATCGTTATGAAACTGGAAAATTATTTTCGTCGTTTCGGTATTCGGAACGGATCTGGTGCGGAAAGTAGCGTCAGTGCTGTCCATCTGCATTATTGCCGGTCTGCTGATCGTCTACGTCCCGAACATCATCGCCGGAGCCGGAAAGATCGGCGATACTGTAAATGCCATGAAAACCGCAGACCTCCCATTCGGCAAAGCCCTGTACGCCGCATTCCTCTACGGAACCTTCCAGCTTGCCAATGTCGCAGTCTTCGTCCAGCATGCCAAATCCTTCGAAAAACCGCAGGATGCCGGAAAGAGCATGGCAGTCGGTGCCGTATTAAATGCCCTTCTGATGATCATGGTCGTCCTCGGAATCATGACCGTATACCAGAACCCGGAAATGAGCCAGCAGAGCGTCCCGACATTATTTATGGTTCAGCAGGGCGTCGGCAGTAAATTCATGACACCGCTGATTTCCGTACTGATCATCCTCGGTGCCGTATCCACAGCCGTCAACATGGTTGCCGCCATGGTCAAACGAATCCACGACGGCCTCGCTGAACGAAGCAGCAGAACAGAAACCGCAGGCAAAATCAGCCGCACCCAGATCCTTGCCGCGCTTGTCTGCTGCATCGCGGACTTCCTTATCGCACAGTTTGGTCTGCTGACGCTGATCCAGAAGGCGTACAGCATCCTGGCATACCTGGCAATCCCGGTCATCTTGGTGCCGTACGTGGTGCACATGGCGGTGACGCGGTTTGATACGAAAAAATAGAAAAGAACAATAAAAAATTTGTAACAAAAATTTACACCGCAGAAAGAGAGATTTGCTTCTGGAGAATGGAAGTATTTCGCAGACAGCAGAAAAAAGAAGATTCATGCAGAGCAGACGTGAGTCATAAAGAAATGACATGCGTCTGCCTTTTTTCTGTGCGTCTGGCAGAGTATGTGTCGGTGACAAAGCAGAAAACAGGAACTCTTCTTTGGGACTCGATTGTGCCGTCAAAATATGGTATACTGCAAAAAGGATCAAAAAGCGGATATTGATATTTCACGGGAGGGGAAGAAGATGAAAAATGCACCGGCTTATGTGAAGGTTTACAGCAGACTGAAAAACGAGATCAATAAGGGAACATATCCTGTCGGGGGATTTCTGCCGAAGGAGTGTGAACTGGAGAAAATCTATCAGGTCAGCCGTACTACGGTACGGAATGCAGTAAAGATGCTGGTGCAGGAGGGACTGGTTGAGGTTCGCCAGGGTTCTGGAACGAGGGTGCTGAATCATAAGGCAATTCAGAATTATAACAAGGTCACATCGGTCACGGAATCCCTGATGAAAAAAGGATATCGGGTAACGACGTCAGATATGATGATCGACATCATTTCGGCGGACAAACAGCTCGCCGATGAACTGGAAATTCCGGAGGGAACCAGCGTGGCGAGGATTCAGCGGCTGCAGCTTGCGGATGAAGAGCCTGTTACGCTGATGGAAAATTATATCGAATATGCGAAAGTCCCTGGCATCGAGGCGTATGAGAATCAGTTTGTAGCGCTGTATCAGTTTCTGGAGGAGAAATTCGGCTTGCAGATTGATGAGACACGAGACAGAATTTCAGCGAAATCCGCGACCTTTATGGAAGCCCAGGTTCTGAAAACGGAGCCGAAGGATGCGCTTCTTGTGGTGCACAGAGTCACCTACTGGCAGAACCGGCCGGTGAGCATTGACCACGTGCGGATCATCGGAAGCAAGTACGAGGTGGAGATTTCGGGAAAAGGACGGAGTAAATGAGCGATGAGACAGAAGAACAGAAGAAACTGATGCGGCAGATTGATATCAGCTGTGTACAGGCATTTCATACAATGGATGAAATTGATGCGATGGTGGAGCTGGCAAAGAAATATCGTCTGGCTGCTGTGTTTACCTTGCCGGCGTTCAGCGCCCATGTGGCAGAACGGCTGCAGGACACCAGAGAAATCCATGCGGGAGGCGTGGTAAGCTTTCCGGGCGGCGGAGATACGACCGGACAGAAGAAGCGGCAGGCAAAAGAACTGTGGGAGGCTGGCTGCCGGGAAATCGACATGGTGATGAATCTTACGGCATTCAGAAGCCACGAATTTTCTTATGTAAAAGAAGAACTTCTGGCCATCCGGGAGCAGGTGCCTTCGGCGATTTTTAAGGTGATCATCGAGGCGCCGCAGCTGACGGAGCAGGAAATCTGCCAGGCAGTGGATCTGTGTGTGGAAGGCCGTGCGGATTATGTAAAGACGAGCACCGGATGGTATCCCGGCTGTCCTTCCACCGTGGAGCAGGTTCGAATCATGAGCCGTGAAGCCGCCGGTCGCATTCAGATCAAGGCCGCCGGTGGAATCCGCAGTCTGGAAACTATACAGGAAATGCAGAAAGCCGGCTGTAGCCGTTTCGGTATGGGAATGCGGTCGGTACAGAATTTGATAAAAAGTATCTATAAGTAATCTATTGTGCAAAAGCTATAAAAAAGTCACGGAATATTCTACGATATTCCGTGACTTTTCTGTTGAATTAGTAACCTATTAGTGATATATTCGAATCATAGGAATCGATAAATCATTAACAATCTGAAAGGAGAGCAAAAGATATGAAAGGTTATGCAATGCTGAAAATCGGTGAATCCGGATGGATCGAGAAAGAACGCCCGAAATGCGGGCCGATGGATGCCATTTGCCGTCCACTGGCAGTTGCCATCTGCACATCAGATGTCCACACTTTATGGGAAGGGGCCATCGGTGACCGTCATAACATGATTCTGGGCCATGAGTGCTGTGCAGAGGTTGTGGAAGTCGGAGAGCTCGTAAAAGATTTCAAACCGGGAGACCGGGTTCTTGTGCCGGCCATCACTCCGGACTGGAATTCTCTGGAAGCACAGGCTGGTTATTCCATGCACTCCGGCGGAATGCTGGCAGGCTGGAAATTCTCCAACTTCAAAGATGGTGTCTTTTCTGAATTCTTTCATGTAAATGATGCCGATGGAAACCTTGCGCTGCTTCCGAAAAACATCAATGTTGTCGACGCGTGCATGCTTTCCGATATGGTGCCGACCGGATTCCACGGCGTAGAGCTTGCCGATGTACAGTTTGGTGATACAGTTCTTGTCATCGGAATCGGACCAGTTGGTCTGATGTCGGTAGCCGGAACGAATATGCGCGGCGCATCGAGAATCATTGCTGTCGGAACGAGACCGGTCTGCGTAGAAGCGGCAAAAAAATACGGCGCAACGGATTTTGTCAGCTACAAGAACGGACCGATTTTCCAGCAGGTACTCGATATGACAGATGGAAAAGGTGTTGATAAAGTAGTCATCGCCGGCGGTGGTGTAGAAACCTTTGCAGAAGCAGTAAAATGCCTGAAACCGGGCGGAAAGATCGGAAATGTAAACTATCTTGGATCCGGTGACAACATTGATATTCCGCGTGTAGAGTGGGGCGTTGGAATGGGTCACAAACAGATTAACGGAGGCCTGATGCCTGGCGGAAGACTCCGCATGGAAAAACTGGGAGCTCTTGTTTCGGCAGGCAAGCTGGATGTCAGCCCGCTGTCCACGCATGTGTTTGATGGATGGGATCATCTGGAAGAAGCACTGTTCCTCATGAGAGATAAACCGAAGGATTTAATCAAACCAGTCGTTAAATTGGCTGACTGATGATTTGAAAATTTGACTGAAAAAGGAAACGTATGAAAATATTGATCGTATCCGGCTTTTTGGGCGCGGGAAAAACAACATTTATCAAACGGCTGGCCAGGAACGTCGATCAGCGGTTTGCCATACTGGAAAATGAATATGGAGCCGCAGGAATCGACGGCGCACGTCTTGGCCAGAACCGGCAGGGAACGCAGAAAAATGTATGGGAAATGACAGAGCAGTGCATCTGCTGCATCGGGAAAAAGGATTTTGCAGCATCCGTGCTGACCATTGCCAATGTGGTAGACCCGGAATACCTGATCGTAGAACCGACAGGCGTCGGAAGTCTCGCCCGGATTATAGAAAATCTGCGTCAGATCGAGTACGAGAGAATTCAGCTTCTCTCGCCGGTCACTATTGTGGATGTTTACAGTTACCGCCGCTATATGGCGGAATATCCCGAGCTGTATCAGGATCAGATCCGAAGCGCGGATACGATCATTGTTTCCAAAACAGAAGCATGCCAGGCGGAAGAAAAACAGCGCATCCAGGAATTTCTGCAGGAAATTAACTCGCAGGCAAAAATCATCACGGATTATGCATCCACGATGACACGGGAAGATTACCAGAGCCTGCTGCTGGGCGGCCGGTATGAGAAAAAAGTACAGGATACGCAGAGCGGCGAAAAGATGCCGGAGACCTTCTCCTTCGAAAATATCCGAATGGAGGCACCGGAAACCCTGTGGTGTTTTCTGGAACAGATCATTCGCGGAGCGTTTGGAAATATCATCCGTGCAAAAGGACAGTTCGCAGCCGGAGACCAGTTTCTCCAATTTGATGTCGCCGATCACCGCTACAGCATCACCGGCACAGAACAGAAAAACGCCGGCCAGGCTGTGTTTATCGGAAACGATATGAACGAAGATGCGATCCGGCAGTATTTTAAGAAATGCGCCGGAAACCAGAAAATGAAATATGCTGCCCGTCATGTATCATAAAGTAAATAGGAAAAAGAGATTGCGGAGTCCTGCCAAAACAGGGTTTCGCAATTTTGGTTTTTACAGAAAGATTCAACTGAAAAACGAAGGATAGGCAAAAACGAAAAATTACGCTAAAATAAACATACAAGTATTCCAAATAAAACAAAAGAAAAATCAGGGGGGATCTGATATGGAGGAACAGAAAAGAAGACGGGAAAGAAAATCAGCGGCATACTGGTTGAGCAAAAGCTCGATTTTATATCCGATCTGTATCTTGTATGTGATGTATGTGAAACAGGTTGAGGTATATATTACAGAATGTTCCGTCCATATTTCGTCGGGGACAATGCTTTTTGCCTATGCGCTGTGCCTGATTTTGTGGCTGGCCTCACCCATTCGAAGCTACTGCGCAGATGGAACTGCAAATGAAGTTTTATTCTATGCATTTCCGCCGAGCATACTGATGCTGTTTTTATTTGCCCAATATTCACTGAAAATTGTGTTGTTTCTTGCAGTGCTGGATGGGATATTTCTTGTTACGGTTTTAAGAGATTTACATAGAAAAAAACGAAAATATTCTCCGAAAAAATTCTGGAGATTAAAAAGAAGTGACTTAAACGCATTTCTGTTTGTTTCAGTATGCGTGAGTATGGTACCGACTTGTATGATGATATATTGGAAGCTTGAGTCTCCGTCCGGAGCGGCAGAACTTTACGAACGAAAAAAGGACTATAATCTCGTCCAGAATCAGGAGAACATTTTTCAGGAAAATAAAGAATTTCTGCTGAGCTTAAAGGAGAGCGAATGGAGGCAAAAAACACTGGAAGAAAGAACAATTGCAGCGCAGAAGATGGTACGGCTTGAAACAGAACGACTTGGAATTCCCGAAATTCCGCTGTATGTGAAAGAGACAGGATCATCGAATTGCGTTGCATTATATAATAACGAAGAGAACGAAATATGGTATGCTCCAGAGCATTTAACATCTCAGACAGCAGAAGAATTTTTTACGGGAATTTGCGAAGAATGTTATCATGGAATGGAGTATTATCTGCTGGAGCGAATGGACTGGAATTCGGAAATGGCGAATACTGCTTATTTTGAAGAAATGAGGAAGTGGAAACTAAATGATAATCGCTACATATCTGGACGCGACGAGGGCGATTCGTTTGAAGCATATCAATCACAGCCGCTGGAAGCATCTGCCAAAAAGTATGCCAGTTCCGAAACAGAGGCACTGATTCATTTTATTGCTGTGTACGGCGATGAATAAAAATCTTTTAGGGGGGAGGGAGAAAAGGAGCGTCGGGAAAAAATAAAAAAATTAGCACTCACCTATTGATAATGGAAGTCGATTTTTGTCCTGCTTTGTGTATCGCAGAAATGCCTATTTTACGGGCTTTCTGAGCAATCAGTCATTTTGTCTGGTATCGTAGAATATCGTCAAATGAATTGCAAATGGTGTAAATTTGGTGTAAAAAATCAGAGAAAAAAGGAGAGTGCTAATAAAATGGAACTGACTTATACGAATGTAAATGGATATCTGATTCCGAACCTTACCTACAAATCTGGTGATCAGATGGAGCAGCTTGGTAAATATGGATTCTTACGCAGAGATTATCTGAAGAATCACCGTAATTCCTTGTATCAGGTGATGCTGTTGCAGGATACAATCGGTGAGCATCTGCTGGAAGTGGACAAGGCTGCCAGAGAACGGGAAGAAGTTATTCTGAAGCAGTTGGAGGAAAAAGAGCCTTTGCCGGATAAGGAGAAAGACCAGATGGCATGGGTAAGAGCAGCTAATCAGCACAGAGCAGTTGCAGAAGAAATTATTTTGAAGGAATTGATCTACGTGTAAGATTGAGGAATACAGTAAGTAACAGATAAATTGATAGTAAACAGAATATTGTGAGCAGATAAGGCGTGAGTCATAGAAATGTGGCCCACGTCTTTTCTTTTGCTCTGAGGGGAAGTGATGAATATGAACAAGAAGTTCCTAAAGCATTATATGGAGACAGAACCGGAAGGGACTGCACAGAAATATATTTTTCTGGTGGATAATCAGGAGATTGCGTTAAATATCATAATTTCCGGTTATCAGTCCCTTTATTTAGTGCAGGAAGAAGAGGACGGTTATTACAGTATAGATGGATTTGTCGATGAAATGCGTTCGATGCAGTTTCAGGGAAGCTGTCAAAGCTCCTATCACTATGTGGCAGCCTGTACAGTCAAATGGATGAATGACCGGATACTGGAATTCTGCAAGGATGCCGGACTGGACGGAAAATCCGGGTGGCAGTTGTTCAAAGAAAAAGAGTATCTTGGAAATTTTGACAATAAGCAGGAGCTTGGTAAAGTTCTTGAGCAGTTTATCCTGCGGTTTGAACGGGAACCGAAGAACGATCCGGAATTAAGCCGGTTCCACAAGTTTGATTCCAAAGGGAAAGTCACCGGTGTACGGGATATGGAGATTGTGGATTATATTGTGGAAAATGTGAGCTTCTTCGTAAGGGGAGAGATTCCCTATTATTATGAGCATGGTGTTTTTATCGAGGATGCCAGAGGTGTGAAGCTGAAATACCGGATTCAAAAGCTGATTTACCGGGATCAGGTCAACAGCAGCACCATCCAGAGAGTTTATAATCTCTTGATTACGCAGCCACAGATTTACCGGAATTCGTATGAGCTGAATAAGCAGCCAGCCCACTGGATCAATTTCAAAAATGCTTATTATGATGTACTGACAGATGAGCTGGTAGAGCATGATCCGAAGTATCTGACTATCAATCAGATCCCCTTCCCATATTATCCGGAGGACAGGGAAAAAGTCCTGGGAGGTGGAGAAAATATCAGAAAGTATCTGGATTCTTCCATACCGGATAAGGTGGAACAGCAGATGTTCTGGGAGTATTTCGGATATTGCATGACAACAGACACCCAGTTCCAGAAATTCCTGATGCTGAAAGGAAATGGAGGTACCGGAAAGTCCGTTGCAGTTGCACTGATCCAGCACGTGATCGGAAATGAGAATACGTCCAGTATCTCATTGCAGGACTTGAACAAACGGTTTTATGCTACCGGGATGTATGGAAAGCTGTTAAATGCCTGTGCAGATATCCCATGCAAGGCAATGGATACAACCGATGTGCTGAAAAAGGCAGTTGGTGAAGATACACTTTTGTATGAGAAAAAAGGAAAAGATGCGGTCTTTTATAAGGCATATGCAAAGCTACTTTTTTCAACCAACGAAATGCCGCAGAATCTGGAAGACAAATCCGATGCTTTCTACCGGAGACTCCTTGTTTTGGATATGAACCAGATGATTCCAAGAGAGGAAAAAGATATCCGGCTGAAAGAAAAGATCAAGGCAGAAGCGGACTATGCGATTCATATGGCAGTGACAGCATTGAAAGATGTTTATGATCGTGGGGAACTTATCGAAAGCGAACACAGCAAAGAATGCGTCTGGGAACTGCGGCGGTTATCAGACAGTGTATGTGCTTTCCTGGAGGAGAAACTGGTGAAGGAAAAAGGAAAGCGGCTGAAACGCAGCGACGTGTTCCGGATGTACGAGGAATACTGCGAGGACAATGGCCGTCAGGGACATGCAAAATCAGGATTTTTTAAAAATATGGAGGGCAAAGGGTTTCAGGCAAGGAAATATAACGGCGATTACTGTTATCAGGATATTGCTGTACGGGAAGAAGATTTCCAGCCTCTGGAAGCAGGGGACAGGACTCCCTTTGAGGAACACTCTGAACAATTAAAATTGAATATATGACAGATGGTTTGGGGCATTTGGGGCAAAAAAGGCAAAAATGAACGAGGTCAGGACAGGGCAAAAAAATAAAAAGGCTGTCAGGAGGTTCAAAAAAATGCCCTTTGAACCGCTCCCCGTCAAGTAGACAATTGAAAAAATATAA
>OGQS01001262.1_pt1 | contig 14335 bp, 7 predicted proteins | sample 1553331 | NCBI WGS metagenome assembly OGQS01 (sample SAMEA2580012, study PRJEB22360) | human gut metagenome | biome: human gut; feature: human-associated habitat; material: faeces | place: Denmark | collected 2008/2010
CCACCGAAGAATGATACAAGGTCTGCTAACATCTCATCCTTCTTATTTAAATATTTTTCTTCTTCTGGACGCTGCATTGTATATCCAAGTGCTCCCATGGTACGAGGTACGATGGTGATCTTCTGTACAGGCTCCGCATCCTTCTGGAGTGCATTTACCAGTGCGTGTCCGACTTCATGGTAGGATACGATCCGGCGTTCCTGTTTGCTTAAGATACGATCCTTCTTCTCTTTTCCCACCAGAACTACCTCTACGGATTCTTCCAGGTCCTTCTGTGATACAGCTTTACGTCCCTTCTTGACTGCAAGGATCGCAGCCTCATTGATCATATTGGCAAGATCAGAGCCTACCGCACCGGAAGTTGCAAGTGCAATAGCTTCAAAATCAACGGTGTCATCCAGAAGCACATTCTTGGCATGTACCTTCAGGATATCCACCCTTCCTTTAAGATCCGGTCTGTCAACGATCACACGTCTGTCAAAACGTCCCGGACGGAGAAGAGCCGGATCAAGAACCTCCGGTCTGTTTGTCGCAGCAAGGATCAGAAGTCCCTTGGATGTATCAAAGCCATCCATCTCCGCAAGCAGCTGGTTCAATGTCTGCTCACGCTCATCATTTCCGCCGCCATAGCGGGAATCACGGCTTTTACCAATGGCATCGATCTCATCGATAAAAACGATACACGGAGCATTCTTCTTGGCTTCCTCGAAAAGATCACGGACACGTGAGGCACCCACGCCCACAAACATCTCCACAAATTCCGAGCCGGAAAGAGAGAAGAACGGTACCTGTGCTTCACCTGCAACTGCCTTGGCAAGTAATGTCTTACCGGTTCCCGGAGGGCCTACAAGAAGTGCGCCCTTAGGCAGCTTGGCTCCGATGGCTGTGTATTTTCCGGGGTTGTGAAGAAAATCCACAACTTCCTGGAGTGATTCCTTGGCTTCATCCTGACCTGCCACATCCTTAAAGGAAACTCCCGTTTCCTGCTGCACATATGCCTTGGCTTTGCTCTTGCCTACGCCCATGCCCATGATCCCGCCGCCTTTGTTCATGCGGCGCATGGAGAACATCAGAAGTCCGAACAGAAGCAGTGTCGGCAGAACCACGCTCAGGATCATTGCAACAAATTCACCAAAAACATCCGGCGGATCGGTCTCAAACTTGATTCCCTTTCCTTCCAGTCTCTTGGTAAGTGCTGTACTGTCTTCGGTCTTCGTGGTGTAATAGCTCATATCCTCGTACTTGGAATTCTTTTTCTTGGGTACGATCGTCAATGTACTGGACTGGATCGTTACTTCCTTAACCTGGTCCTTATCCACCATATCGATAAATTTATCATAGGAGATCTCACTGCTGTTATCCTTCAGCATATTGGTAAACAACGCGAAGCACACCAGTGTGACCAGGAGGCATATCAGAAAAGCCAGAATCGACTGATGATTCTTACCTGATCCCTGCCTGGGATCTTTGTTGTCAGGTCGCTTCCCGTCCTGATCATTATTCAGTTGATTATTCATTTTTTTCCTCCTCTTGTCATTTCTTTATTATAAAGAGAAAAACCATATAAATCAACTGCGAGATTACAAAAATACCATCGAAAAAACACCGCATTGGATATTGCCAGTGAACGTAAAGTTGTAGTATACTGTTCCCAGTGAATTGGAAAATTAAAGAGGAGAGGAAATCAGACAAATGAAAATAGGTTTTGATAATGACAAATATCTGAAAATGCAGTCAGAACACATCCGTGAAAGAATCGGTCAGTTCGGCAACAAGCTTTATCTTGAATTCGGCGGCAAACTGTTTGACGACTACCATGCATCCCGTGTTCTTCCGGGTTTTGAACCGGACAGCAAGCTCCGCATGCTGATGCAGCTTTCTGATCAGGCGGAGATCGTTATTGTTATCAGTGCCAATGACATTGACAAGAATAAAGTACGAGGCGACCTTGGCATTACCTATGATGAAGACGTTCTTCGTCTTATGGATGAGTTTTCAAGCCGTGGCCTGTATGTGGGAAGCGTATGCATCACACAGTACTCCGGCCAGGAAAGTGCCGATCTCTTCAAAAAACGTCTGGAGAAACTGGGAATCCGTGTCTACAAGCTTTACCTGATCCCCGGCTATCCAAGCAACACTTCCTTTATTGTAAGTGACGAAGGTTATGGAAAGAATGATTATATTGAAACTACCAGACCTCTGGTCGTGATCACAGCACCGGGACCAGGAAGTGGAAAGATGGCAACCTGCCTTTCCCAGCTTTACCACGAATACAAACGAGGAGTAAAAGCCGGCTATGCAAAATTTGAGACCTTCCCGATCTGGAACCTTCCTCTGAAACATCCGGTAAACCTTGCCTACGAAGCTGCCACTGCGGATCTGAACGATGTCAACATGATCGACCCGTTCCATCTGGAGGCTTACGGCAAAACTACCGTCAACTACAACCGTGACGTAGAAGTTTTCCCTGTTGTACAGGCCATGTTTGAGAAGATCATGGGCAGCTGCCCTTATAAATCTCCGACAGATATGGGTGTCAACATGGCAGGTAACTGCATCGTTGACGATGAAGTATGCCAGGAGGCTTCCCGCCAGGAGATCATCCGCCGTTATTATAAGAGCATGAACGCTCTGGTTTCCGGCTCCGGCACAGAGAATGAGGTACGTAAGATCGAGCTTCTTCTCCAGCAGGCTCATGCAGAGATCACTGACCGTAAGGTTGTTCCGGCTGCCCTCGAAAAAGAAAAAGCAACCAATGGCCCTGCCGCCGCTCTGGAACTTCCTGACGGAAAGCTCGTATGCGGAAAAACCTCCGATCTTCTCGGCGCATCCGCTGCGCTTCTTCTCAATGCCCTGAAAGAGCTGGCAGGAATCGATCACGAGCTTCATGTGATCTCTCCGGATGCCATACATCCGATCCAGCAGCTGAAGACCAAATATCTTGGAAGCAAAAATCCACGTCTTCACATTGATGAGATCCTGATTGCCCTTTCCATGAGTGCCGCAACCAGCGATGCCGCACGCCTTGCCCTGGAACAGATTCCGAATCTCCGTGGATGCCAGGCTCATACTTCCGTAATGCTTTCCGATGTGGATGTGATCAGCTTCCGTAAGCTTGGTGTTGAGCTTACCTGCGAAGCCAAGGCTGAGAAAAAGAAAGAATATCAGAAAGTCTGATCTTATAAACACCAAAATCCCCTGTGCCGGATCTACGTACAAACGCCGAACCGTACAGGGGATTTTTTTGAGGGAATCTATAATCAATCAACTTGCCGATATTTTCCTATTTAATTCATCCTATCTTTCTGATAGACAATACCACCTGTTGTAAATTTCACAACACTTCCGTTTTCGACCATATGAAAATAAGGTTCACCTTTCTGTTCTCCTGAAAATATTTTCTCAATTCCGTCACAATATATATTTATAATTTCCGGAGATAACGCATACTTTTTATAACAGTCTTTTTCTTTTTCGCAGACATGAGCAGGAAAAACGCTGCTTACTTTTTTTCTGATTTTCTTCAATTTTAAAAGGCTTTCATAGTATACACGCAAAGAAGCAGATGGGGCAAGCGGACTTTTTCCAGGATTCAAATGTCCCCACACTTCCCAGGTGAGCATGATATCTCCTGTAAAAAGCCATCCTTTCTTCTCCTCAAACAATGCAATACACCCCAGGGTATGACTGGGAACTTCCAGAACTTTAAGTTTTTTATCTCCCAGATCAAAGATATCCCCATCCCTGACTGTACAGATTTTTCTTGCCGGTCCGGGATTCCACATTTCAAACGAAAATCCCTCTTTTTCAGGAATTTCAAAGAACATGAGCTCAGACATTTCTCTCAGCTCCTGGTCTACGATCTGATGGGAAAAAGGTTCGTCATACCTTCCCACACATACTTCTTCAAATTGATAATTTCCTGAATTATGATCCACATGAGCATGAGTATTTACAACAATCAGAAATTTTTCTCCACAAAGTTTCAAAACTTCTTCTTTTAAATCGGTAAGTCCCAGTCCCGTATCCAGAAGAAGAGCTCTTTCTGTTCCATTTATCACATACATAACCGTCTTATCTATTTCATTGATCGCCCACAGATCTTTTTCCAACGGAATGATCCTGAATAACTGCATCTTCATTCCTCCTTTATTTTACAGCTCCCATTGTCAGTCCGCTTGTAATATATTTTTGTGCACAGATGTAAAGGATAATTGTGGGAATAATACACAAGGTAAGTCCTGCAATAAACAGATTCCACTGTGTGCTGGTAGCACTTCTGAACATGAAAAGATTTACCGTCAGCGGTCTCAGTTCACTGTCTCCAATGAGAATACTGGGAAGCAGAAAGTCATTCCAGGACCACATAAAAAACAATACACCAATGGTAACCGTTGCTGGTTTAACAAGTGGAAATACGATCTGCGTCATAATTCGAAAAACTCCACATCCATCTATTGCGGCTGCTTCTTCCAGCTCCCGAGGGACATTTTTCAAAAATCCCGTAAACGTCAGAATTCCAAACGCACAGAAGAATCCAATATCAAGAATGATAATTCCTCCAAGGGAATTGGTAAGATTGGTATTTGTAGCAAGTACAGAAATAGGAATCATAACTGCATGAAACGGCACGATCTGTCCGAAAACAAAATACAGATACAGATTCTGTGAGATTTTCCCACGAAGATGTGAGATTCCGAAAGCACCGGCAAACGATACGAACAGCCCTCCCAGCATAGCTCCCAATGTAATCACAACAGAATTTTTTAATGCAACTAAAAAATTCATGCTTTCCATGGCATTTTTAAAATTATCAAGATATAAAGACTTTGGTAATGCCAGAAAATCAGCCGCAATTTCCGGACTTGTTTTAATTGAATTCATAACGATCCACAATACCGGTAAAATAAAAATAAAGCCTAATATAAACATTGCTGCGGTACCTGCAATTTTCTTTTTCCATGTCATTATGACTGCACCTCTCTTTTTCTAGTAATATTAAGCTGAATCAAGGAAATTGCTGCTATGATCAAAAACAGGATCACCGATTTCGCACAGCCATACCCCATATTAAAAGTTCCAAATGCGTCATCATAAATATTCATGGCGATCGTCTGTGTTGTTTTTGAAGGTCCGCCGCCGGTTAAAGCGTAGTTAATATCAAATGCTTTAAATGCATTTGCAATAGATACAAACAGATTGATCGTAATCGTTGGCATCAGAAGCGGAAGCTGGATTTTTATAATACGATTCAGTCCCACACATCCGTCAATGCATGCCGCTTCCATCACATCAAGAGGAATCGACTGCAAACCTGTGATGTAAAGGATCATCAAAAATCCCAGGCCCTGCCACACGGTAACCACTGATACCGCCGCAAATGCTGCCGTTGAACTCCCGAACCAGCTAAACCCTGTTACTGCTTCCGAATGTAAAAGTTCTCCAATTATTGGCGTTACTTTCTGAAAAATAAATGTCCACGCCAGGGCGATCATAACTCCACTGATAATATTCGGAATAAAAAAGAACGCCCGGATCACTGGCTTACCGAAAATATGTGTATTCAACGCCAGAGCTATAAAAAAAGCCAGTACATTGGTCAGAACAATCGTAACCACTGCAAGTTTAAACGTCAAAAACATAGATTGTATAAAATCTCTATCATGAACCAAATCGACAAAGTTTTTTATTCCGATCCAGTTATGCGTTCCTTTGATCAGATTCCAACTGAAAAACGAATTCGGGATCGTTCCAAAAATTAACGGTCCTGCCAGCGCAAAAGTATAAATACACAGTGCCGGCAGCACAAGAAGGAAATAATATTTTTTCTGTTTTCTGTATAAAATGTCCGACATGTTTCCTACCCCCGTATATAGCAGGCGGACTTTTAAAAATCCGCCTGTTTTCCTGTGTGTTTATTCTTCTGCAAGCTTTTTAAATCCTTCATCAAGAGCATCCAGGGTCTGATCTTCATCGGTTATTCCTGCAAAATATCCCTGAACATCATCGCCCAGAACATCGCTTGCTCCGCTTGGAAGCTGATTCCACAAAGTACTTCTGACCTTTCCTGCATCCATATACGCTTTCAGATCTTTATAATAATCCTTACTTGCAATTTCATCATCTGCTTCAATGTCCATGCAAGCCATAAAGCCGCCGTAGCTGTTGGTCACTGTTTTCAGCCAGTCCCCGCCATCTCCGATATAATCAAGCACTTCCAGGGCTTCATCCAAGTGTTCCCCGTTTGCGTTGGCCACGATCGCATCTGTTGCACATGCCACAACTTCTGCATCATCTGCGTTATCACTTACTGGAACTGCAAAAAATCCGATGGGAAGATCCTGTGTTACACTTCCTACAGAAATCGTTGCCGCATCTGAAAGAAAGATCATTGCTGCTTCCTGGTTTGCAAATGCATAAAATCCTGTGGCCGCATCCGAATCCATATAATTCTGTCCGGAATTTTCTTTCATAAGATCCATAAAATCAAAGACTCTGTCTACGCCATCCACCTTAAAGCTCCCTTCTCCCTTATTCATGGAATCCAGCCAGCTGTCGATCTTATCTTTTCCACCAAGTACTCCTCCGAATAAGGAGCAGAATTCCTGACTTACTGTCCAGTTATCTTTATAAATAGCGGTAAATGGTGTAATATTCGCAGCCTGAAGTTTTTCACAGACTGCTTTCATCTCATCAAAAGTTTCCGGCACTTTTTCAATTCCTGCTTTTTTAAAAAGATCTTTATTATAAAGTACACCCCACCATTCATACATCTGTGGAAATCCCCACACTTTGCCATCATAAGTAACTGCTTCTTTTGCATTGTCATAAAGTTTGTCCACAAACTCATGATCGCTTACGTCTGCCAGCAGCCCGTTCTGTGCAAAATCATATACCTGAGAATAAGAACTTACTTCAAAAAGATCCGGCAGATCTTTTGCCGCTGTCTTTGCTCCAAGATACTGGTTATAATCTCCGGACTGCATCTCCACAGATAATTTTATATTATCATGAGTCTGATTAAACCCTTCCGCTGCTTTATTGTAAATATCCGCAGCTCCGGAAGTCCACACTGCCATCTTGATCTCAACTACATCGTCTACATTTTTCAGATTACTTTTTGCGTAAACCGGCATCACTGTTCCAACAAGCCCCATTGCCATGAGCGCTGCCATTGCGCACGCTGTCACCTTTCTTCTCTTCATTTGTAAACCCTCCGTTCTTTTTTGATGAACTCATTATATTATAATTTTTAATATCAAAACAGTGCACACTTCTTGACATTATGTGTCACTTTTCATAATATGTATTGGTTTTTTTTACTCATCATTATATAATAATACCGAAAGGAGGGGTAAGAATTGTTTTCTATTACTGCAAAATTTAAAGAACACTCTATAAAATTTCGAATTCTTGTCATCGTTCTTCCAGTTGTGATTCTCAGTTATATCATTTTATTATCTTCTTTTTATATGATTTATGTAAAAGAATCCCGTAACAATATTCTTCTGGAACATGAAGAGAATACTCTGTCTATCGCAAAAAATACAGCCAGTTATTTTTCCTCACTGAACTCCAACATTGATCTGCTGCTTTACGGAACAGAAATTCAGTCTCTGATCCATTCCTATGCAGATAAAAAGCTCAGTCCGGAAGAAGTTCAGTCCCAGTGTAACACCCTTTTCTCCACATATCTTTTAGGTGCTCAGTCTAAAATTCAACGGGTTTATATTGTTCTGACCGATAATGGGATCATTTCCAATCAGACTATTTATAATTCCACCCTGGAACAACAGGAGCAAAAACTGGAGCAGCTCAGTGAGTATCTAAAACAACCAAAGGGAACTCTCTGTTATTACTATTCTCCAAAGGAACCTTATACCATCACTGCTGCCAAAAATATTTTTGACATTCAGAAACCGGAAAAGAAGATCGGTATTTTACTGACTGAGATCAATATCCGGTTTATGGAGGATATGATCACGGAGCATCAGGATTCTGAATATAGTTATTATTCCCTTTTTCAAAATAGTGACCTGGTATATACAACTTCCCCCTATGCCCCATCCGTCACAGCCAGCATGAATATGAATTATCACTCCCACAGGGGGAATAGTAATTTTTATGCCATCCGCTATTCTGTAAACGATTTCTTACAAATCGGAGGGCTTCTCAACACAACCGGCGCATTTCATTCGATCAATCGTGTATGGCGTCAGCTACTGGTTATTTCCATATTTTTTCTCTTGATACTGGTTTTCGCTGTTATTCAGATTTCAAGAACCATATCCCAGGAATTTCAGGTTTTTATCACTAAGTTAAAACAAACTTCTGTTGCCGATGAAACCGCCCTGATCCACACAGTTTCCAGCAACGAATTTTCTGAGCTGACAAAGGAATACAACCATATGCTCCTGCGCCTTCAGGAATCCGGAAAGAAGATCACGGAACAACAGATTCTTCTAAAAAACGCAGAGCTGAAAACGCTTCAGGCACAGATCAACCCACATTTTCTTTACAATACCCTGGACTGTATCTCAAGCCTGGCATCTCTTGGAAAAACAGCGCAAATCACAGATATCGTTCCAAAACTGGCTGATATCATGCGAATGAGCATCAAAGGCCCTGATCTTCTTCCTATTTCAGAAGATCTTAATTACGTAAGAGAATATTTGGATATTCAGAAAATGCGTTTCCAGGATCGGCTTCTTTTTCTGATCGAATGTAACGATCCCATGGAAGATCTGTATATCCCAAAACTGATCATACAGCCGGTCGTTGAAAACGCTATCATACATGGTATCAGTGAATCTGTGGAAAATGGCTTTCTTTCTATTCAATTATTTACTTTTAAAGACGATGTACTGATCAAAGTCTATAACACCGGCCCCCTGTTTTCTCACCAGGTAATTGAAAAGATTCACTCTGTATCACAAACTTCTTTTTCCGACCAGAAAAGCATTGGGCTTATAAATATTCAGATGCGGCTACGGTCCCAATTCGGAAATTCCTATGGACTGCTTCTTGAAAATATGGAAGACCGTACTTCTGTATGTGTTACGATCCGTATTCCACAAATACATCAAAGGGAGGACCTGACAAAATGAAAATTCTGATCGTTGATGATGAAAAGATCATCCTGGAAAAACTTAAAATGTATATTTCACAGATTTTTACAGAAAAAGAGAATATTTTTACTTCTGACAATGCAGCAAAAGCACTGGAGATCATATCCTCTCAGCAACCAGATATCATTCTTACGGATATCCGTATGCCAGGAAAAGACGGCCTGTATATTTCTTCTTTCGTGCATAATAATTTTCCAGATAAGATCGTAATACTGATTACCGGTTTTTCTGATTTCAAGTATGCACAGACAGCGATTAAAAACCATGTTTTCGATTATATCCTAAAACCAGTAGACGAAAACGTCCTGAAAGAATCCGTATTGAAAGCTATACATACTATCACCGAACGGAAAAATCAGGCGATCATGCGCAAAAAATATGAATCCTATCTAAAAGAAAATATCAGAAATCTTCAAAAAGATTTTTTTGAACGGTTACTTTTCAGGAACACCACTTCCCTTTCTTCTTCTTTTCATGAAGAAGTCACCATGCTCCGCCTGGATCATATTAAAAGCTATTACCTTTTATACTGCAAATGTTCTACAACAGTTTCAAAAGATCTGGAAAAAGAATATTACTTTACGCATATCGCCGAACATTATCTTCAGGAACAGATTCCGGGAGCTCTTATTTTTTCTTATGGAAACGCTTTGTATTCCTTATGTCCGGACATTGATGAAAAACAACTTACAAAAATAACTAATTTCATACATGGGGAACTAAAAAAAAATCACGTTCTCATGTCCGCAGCCATCAGCAGTCACTCTGAGAATCTGTCTGAAATTCCCCTGCTTCGAAGCCAGACTGTAGAAATTTTTAATACCCTGAAAAATTCCAGTCATTTTGTCATGCTCTACCGTGATCTGGAAACCAACCCCGTTGCTGTCATGTATGAAAAATCCAACTATTTTCAGGTTCTTCTCAATTCCCTGTCTTCCGGTGACAAAACAATGATTCAAAGGCATTTTGATGAGATCTCCCAGTTTTTCACCCGGCAAACTCCTGATGAGTTCAACAGTTTCATGTATAGTTTTATGACTCTTTTTCTTTCTTTTTTTCAGTCAGCTTCCACGGAACTGTCAGATTCGGTACGTCAGATCACCAAAACACAGAAAGAGCTTTTTTCAACCTCCTCACTTCCGGAAAAAAAGACTGAAATATTTCAGGACTGGATGTTTCAGATTGCAGGCCTTCTGAATACTGATAAAATTAATAAAAACAACTACCTGACCAGTCAGCTGATTGAATATATCCGCGCAAATTATGAAAAACCTCTGAGCCTATACAGTATCGCCGATGAATTTAACCGAAGTACTCCTTATATCAGCAGACTGATCAAACAGACAACCGGCAAAAATTTTACGGATCTTCTTACCGATCTGCGTATCCAGAAAGCTAAAGAATTGCTGAAAACTTCTTCCTATCACGTAAATGAGATATCCCACATGGTAGGATATCCCAATTTTCGTTACTTCAGCCGTATTTTCAAGCAGCAAACTGGTATGACTCCCAATGATTATCGGAAGATTTCCTGCCGTTTTCACTGAATTTTTATACTGCTTCCCACACCATCCCCACCACATTTTTTGGTGACGATGATCTTATTTTCGATCCGTTCCTTCAGTTCTGACACATGTGAGATAATTCCTACCAGACGTTTTCCGTCGGCCAGACTTGTCAGGGCTTTCAGGGCCTGTTCCAGGGATTCCTCATCCAAGGATCCGAATCCTTCATCTACAAACATGGAATCCAGCCGGATTCCCCCTGCGCAGGCCTGGATCTCATCAGACAGGCCCAGTGCAAGGGACAGAGATGCCTGGAAGGATTCCCCACCGGACAATGTCTTTACACTTCGTTCTGTTCCGTTATAGTGATCTATGACATTCAGATCGAGACCTGCTTTTTCTTTCTGATTTTTGCTCTGCTCCTGGCGTTTCAGTTCGTACTGACCGCTACTCATGGTCATAAGACGGAGATTGGCTCTTCGCAGGATCCGGTCAAAATATGCCATCTGGATATAAGTTTCCAGCTCGATCTTTGCCTTTCCGTTCAGTTTTCCATTGGCTGTATCCGAAAGATTTTTCATCCAGACATATTCTTTTTCCGCCGCAGTCATTTCCGTCTGACGTACCTGCACTTTATGATATATTTCCTCATTTCCCTTCTGAACAGAAAAAAGTGCTTTTCGTTTTTCCGAAAGCTGTGTTTTCTCTTCCCTAAAACGGCTGTACTGCTCTCTGAGCGCATCCTCATCTACTTCTCCGATTTCTTTTTTCTGCTCCTCAAAGTTTTTTACAACCGCTGTTATTCTTTCCTTTTCCGCCCGGATCTCCTGTAATTTCTGTTGAGCTCTTCTGCTGCTTTCTTTCAGCTCTTCATACAGCTTCCTCTGTGTTTTTATTTCCTGTTCCAGAGATTCTTTTCCACCTTCTCCGATCTCTTCGTTCAGCTCATCCACTTTCTGTGCTTTGTTCTTCCTCTCTGTTTCCAGACGTACGATGTCCTGTGCAGCTTCATTGATAACTCTTCCCAGTTCTTTCAGAGTCTTTTCTCTTTCTATGATCAGCTTCTCAAGATCCTGTTTCTGTTTTGCTTCTTTTTCCTTTCCCTGAACTTTTTCTGACAGGCAGCTGAGCATATCCTGTATCTGTCTTTCAAATCCTGCAGCTGTGTTGTCCGTCACTTCTCCATTTCCTGCCACCAGACTTTTCTGAATCAGTTTTCGGATCTCTTCTGCTTTTATCTGCTGCTGCTTTTTGTTTTCCACGTCTCTTGTCTGAAGACCGGCCTGTTTTCTGTCACATTGATTTTTCTCTTCCTGTAACTGAACGATCTCTGTTTCCAGCTTTTCGATCCACGTTTCTGTTTCGTTCTTCTTTTTTTTACGTTCTATTGCTATGCGAATCTCTTCCTCGCTGTCTGCCAGCTGCTTTTCACATTGGTCCTGTTTTTCTTTCAGCAAAGGGATCAGCTTTTTCCATTCCGTCTCATGTAAAAGCTCTTGTGCCTCCCTCTGGATCTGATGCCATAATGTTTTCTGGCGTTCTTTTCGTTTTCCTGCTTCCACACTCTGCGTATTTGCGTCATTCTCCAGTCTGTCCAGTTTTTGTTTCTCTCTGTCCAGGATTTCCTGATCCACAACCTGTCCTTTGGGAAGTATTCCCGGACGCGGATGCTCGAAAGAACCACATACCGGGCATGGGCAACCCTCTTTCAGTTCCTGCGCCAGGAGCCCTGCCTGCGCGTCCAGAAAACTCTGAAACAGTTTCTGGTAAACTTCTCTCTGCTTTTGTACTTTTTCAATGGAAATCTTATATTTTTCCTGCTGCTCTTTCGTGGCATTATAAGCCCCTTGAAACTCCTTAACCAGAGCAATCAGTCCTTCTAATTCTTTCTTTTTCCGAAGCCCTTCTGTCTTTTTCGTCTCTGCCTTCTGAAGTTCCAGCTCCGCGCTGTCCAACAGCGCCTTGTCTTTCTTTTGCTGCTCCAGCTCTTCCTTCTGCTGCGTTTCTTTCCGGATGATTTCTTCCTGCCATCTATCTATCTGTTTCTGTTCTTTTTTGATCTCTTCTTCCGTCAGCAGACAGCTGTCATAGCTTCGTTTTTCACTGTCCAGTTTATCGTACTCAAACTTGTATTTTTGTAGTTCTTCTCCTGCATCTGCCAGTATTGAAAGGCGTTTTTTTTCTTCCTCATCTTTTTTCTGCAAAAGCTGCTCTTCGGAAATATCATTCTCTTTTTTTTCACTGACTGTTTCAAGCTTTCCTTCGATTGTTTCCAGCTCTTTTTTCAGCTTTTCCAGCTCCTGATATTTTTTCAGCTTTTCTTCTTTTTCACGGATCCTGATTCCAAGCTCTTCACATCTGTGATCTGCATCTTTATATTTTTCCGCCTCTTCTACTGCAAGCTGTAGAAGTGGTGTTAATTCTTCCAGATCTTTTTCCGCTTTTTTCTTTTTCAGCTCCAGATTTCGTTTCTGAGCCACAAGATTTTGTGCCTCTTCTGCTTTTCGTATATCCTGATTAAGCGAGTCTTCTTTTTCCCGGAGCTCTTTTTCCTGTGCTTCACCATATTCCAGAAACTGCTTCAGAAGTTCCAGACTCCGCTCCAGTTTTCCCTCGAATTTTATCTTTTTCAGTTCGTCAAATTCCTCTGCCTCCTGCCATGAAGCAGTCTCCGTTTTCACTCCATCCAAATACTGGGCAATACTGCGGCGCATTTCATCATATTCCTTATATCTGGCTATTGACGCATCCTTAAGTTTCATCTGAATCTGCTGATAAAGTCCTGTGTGAAAGAGCTGTCGGAAGATCTCTCCTCTCTGTGTAGTTCCTGCCAGAAGTAATTTCTGGAAATCCCCTTGGGCGATCATTGCGATCTGTGTGAACTGATCGTAACTCAGTCCCAGAAGCTGTTCCACTGCCACAGTAACATCTTTTGCCTTTGTCACCGGCTGCCGGTATAACAGAGAAATTCCCCCATCTCCCTTTATAAATGCATTCAGCCAGTTCAGATATCTCTGCACTGGCGGTTCATCCACGCCCCAGTAGGAGCGCAGCTTTTCTTTTTGTTCTTCACTCATACTGCCCAGGGCAGCCTGCCCCACATTGGCCTGTAACGGGTCAATGGGGGAAGCTGATACAAGGGCAAAGGTAAGAATGCTTACTGCAAAAAGCAGTAATATGATTCGTAGCAGGTTCTTTCCTGCGTAAATACCTATGCGTTTCATCTTAATTTATCCGTTTCGTTTTTTCTTACTCTTTATTCCCACTCCCACTGGTCTACATTGTTTACAATAGACCAGCCATGGCCATGAGGATGTAATTTCTGATCTGCCACTTTCAGACCGTCACGTACAAAATAAAGATGGTCAATATTGCACAACCAGATCCACGGAATATCCCCTTCCTGTGTAATTCCTGTGTTTCCGTCCCACTGGGCTTTTTTCCAGAGATCGTAGGATTCTTCCAGGTTGCTGCTTGCAAGTGCTTCGTCCATATATTTGTCAACTGTCTCATTTGCATATGGAGAATATTCCGCACTTCCGGTATCCTTGATGGTGTGATAAATATTGTAAAGCTCCATAGGCGTATGGGCCCCCCAGCCCCACATAAGCGGCTCTGTCTGGGCGCGGTCATAGGCGTCATCCCAGCCAACGCCCTCTATCTTTACATCAATTCCCACTTCCTTAAGCTGGTTGGCAGTAT
>OGQS01001266.1_pt1 | contig 14279 bp, 11 predicted proteins | sample 1553331 | NCBI WGS metagenome assembly OGQS01 (sample SAMEA2580012, study PRJEB22360) | human gut metagenome | biome: human gut; feature: human-associated habitat; material: faeces | place: Denmark | collected 2008/2010
CCAGCCGGCTTTGAAACAAGTCGGACAGGATAACCCTAGCCGCCCCCCGTGCCCTGCAGAGGAGCAGCGTCGTCAGGCCGATACAGCCCGCGCCCAGAATTACCACCGTCTTGCCCACACAGACGTCGCCAACCTGGGCGGCCTCGGCTCCGACGCCCAGGGGGTCCACCAGTGTCCCAAGCCGCATGGAGCAGGAGGACGGCAGCAAAAAGGTCAAATCAGCCGGAAACGAAATATAGTTTTGTAAAAAGCCATCATAGGGCGGAACCGACGGGAACCGCACATGCTCACACATGTTGTAGCGACCTGACTTGCACATCCTACATTTCCCACAGGTTATCTGGGGTTCAATGGTAACCCTGTCGCCCACTCTCCGGTCCGTGACGCCGTCACCTACCCCCACAATCACACCGGAGCACTCGTGACCTAACACAAAGGGCATGGGAATCGGCGTTTCTCCCCGGAATCCGGATTCAAAGAAATGCGCATCGGAGCCGCAGACGCCCACATAGCAGACGCGAATCGCCACTTCTCCGGGGCCGGCCTTGGGGACCGGCCGCTCCAGAGGGGTAAGTTCTTGCTTCTTTGTCAGTGCATATGCAATGTTCTCCATACAATCACACCTTTAGTAAATATCAAACGATGCGCACTCAAATGCCCAGGTACGCCCTCTGAATATCCTTGTTGTTGAGCAATTCCCTACTGGGGCCTGTCATTTGCATATGCCCGGTCTCGAGAACATAGCCGCGGTCCGAAATCGACAGTGCCTTTGTGAGGTTCTGCTCAATGACGAGCATTGACGAACCCTCTCGTTTCATAATGTCCAGCGTCCGGTACACATCATCCACCACCACGGGGGCGAGGCCCAGAGAGGGTTCATCCAAGATCAGCAACTTTGGGGCCATCATCATGGCCCGGGCGATGGCCAGCATCTGCTGCTGGCCACCGGAGAGGGAGCCGGCGGGGAAATTCAGCCGTTCTTTCAAGATAGGAAACATCTGTAAAACTTTTTCCAGCAGCTCTCCCCGGCGGGGCTTTGTGCGCTTTGTATAGGTTCCCAGCAACAGATTGTCCTTAATTGAAAGACTTGCCAAAATGCCGCGTCCCTGGGGGATATGGGCAATTCCGTTTATCGCCCGTTTATTCTCCGGCATTTCCGTTAGCTCCTGCCCCATCCAATTGATGCTGCCCGAGGTTGGAATGACTTCACCGGATATGGTGCGCAGTAGCGTCGTCTTTCCCGCGCCGTTGGATCCAACCAGGGCGACAACCTCGCCCTCGTTGATCTCCAGGCTGACGTCGAACAAAACCTTTAGATCGCCGTAGCCCGCGCAGATCTTGTCCATTTTAAGCATACCCATAGTCCCCTCCCAAATAGGCGCGAATGACATCCGGATTGGCCATTACCGTTTTGGGGTCGCCTTCCGTCAGGAGATGCCCTTCATTCATCACGACAATCCGGTCGCATAGCTGCATCACTGCGGAAATCACATGCTCAATGAACAAAATTGTGATTCCCCGTTGGTTAATACGCTTCACAATGGATAGGCTGTTATCCATCTCGGAAGGCGTCAGGCCGGCCAGACACTCGTCCAGCATCAGCAGCTTTGGATCCGTCACCATGACGCGGGCCATGTCCAGCCACTTTCTCTTTTCAATGGGAAGCTTGCCGGAGAGAATCTGGGCGTAGGACGCCAAATCCAGGAATTCTAGCATCTCATCTGTCTTCTCCTCTGCCTTCTTCCACGTTTTGTTGTACAACAGCGCTATGGTCAGAACACTGTCCCGCACCGTCAGGTTGGTGAAGGGCTTTGGGGATTGGAAGGTGCGGCCGACCCCCATCCTAGCGCGCTCTTGAATCTTTTGCCTATAGAGCTCATGCTCGTTGTCGAAGACAATTTTTCCGCTATCCTGAATATATACGCCGGAAATCAGATTGACGCAGGTAGATTTTCCGCAGCCGTTGGGGCCAATCAGCGCCAGAATTTCGCCCTCATATACGTCAAAGCTCAGGTGATTAATTGCGTGAACTCCCGCAAAAGACTTGTCCAAGTCCTGAATTTGCAGCAATTTGTTCATGATTTAAACTCCTTTTACAGCCCTGGCAGCCTTCCGCTTGGCCAGCTTCTCACGAATCACATCCGCCAGCGTGATCAATCCGGAGGGACGCAGCAACACAATCAGCACGATCAACAAGCCATAGAGGGCGTATCCTGCGCCGCCGCCGGCGAAGTCCTGCAAATAATAATTGCATAGCTCCAGCAGCGGAATGATGATGAAGGCACCCAGTACTGGCCCCCAGGTGGTCCCCATGCCTCCCAGAATTGCAATCAGGCCAATTTTCACAGAAATGTCGTGGGCGCACAGGGCGTTGGGGTCCACATAGCCGAGACGAAACACATAAAGCGTTCCAGTGACCGACATCATGGAGGCACTGATGAGAAATGCTTTCGTTTTCAAACTGGAGGGGACAATCCCCAGAGAGGACGCGGCGTCCTCATCCTCCCGCACAGCGCGGAGATAGTATCCCAGTCGAGAGCGCTTCACAAACACGAAGATGGCGACACAAATCAGCATCCAAATCAGCGCGATATAGTAGAAGTCAATTTTGGACTTGAAGGTGAGCATCCAAAGACTGTAGTTTTTCCGGATTCCAAAATTGAGGCCGACAGACCCGCCGGTAACATTTTTAAAAACGATGAGGCACTGGCGGAGAATGGTGGTGCAGGAGATCGTCGCAATGGAGAAGAACACACCGCGCAGGCGGAAGCAAGGCGCTCCGATGACCAGCGCGAACAGACACGCGGCGATAATACCGATAAACATGCTGATCCAGGGGGACAGTTTCACGCTCAGATACATCATGATGCCGGCGTAGGCGCCGATGGTAAAAAAGCATGCGGAGGCCCAAGAGATCTGCTTGGCCAGACCGCCCAACACGTTCCAGGCCACCCCTAATGCGGCGAAAAAGAACACTTCTATCACAACATTCATCAGATAAATGTTGCTGCAAAGATAAGGAAATACTGCCAGCAAAACCAGTACGGCAATGGCAACAGGACTTCTTTTGACGGTGCGCAGAATGTCCTTTCCAGAGAGACGGCGCTCCAAATCAATTTTTCTCATGCGACGCGGGCCCCCTTTCCGAATAGGCCATAAGGTTTAAAAATTGGAATTTTAAGCAGCCTCAATTCAAATAAAGAATAGAATTCCGATTGACTTGGATGCTCTCGCTGAAAGCATTCTTTTCTTCTTAGTGCCTAATCTTTTCAATCAGGAACGTGTTGCACAGGTATTTATCTCGAAAATGGTCTTCAACGACGCATTGCACATACCAGCGTCTACTGCTTCCTTTGCCGCTTTTCCCTCTTTTTGCAGACACTGCCAGCACATGGTCGCAAGACCCCCTACAGCCAGCGCCGGCTTCCCTGCCACTTGATTGCCTCTGCAGGGGGCTCTGCAGGCACGTGCTTCAAAATAGGTCGCTATGGTGTCGCCCATTTCTGCCATCAGTGGCTTGGCAAGTGCTTTCGCAATCACATCTGTGTCCACCAACACCATATCCGCACAGCGGTCCAAAAAAGATATCTGTCAAATTCACCGTTATCTTGGTAAATCACGCTCAAGGAGCTACAGGGGGAATCTGTAGAAGCCACCGTGGGAATGATGTCCACTGGCAATCCCGCATAATACGCCACATCCTTGGCTGTATCCAGGATCTTGTCGCCGCTGATTCCCACAACTACAGTAGATTTCTCGGCCTTTGCCCTTTCCACCAGACGGTCAATATGGGGCTGAGGGCATTCTCCCCGGAAAATCTCATACCGGATGGCATAGCCCGTACCGGCAAAGCCCCTCAATGAAAACGGAGGAACTTCGTTCCTCCGTTTGTACAACTCATTATTCCATAAAGCTGGGAAGCCAGAGGCAAATTTGGGGAATATAAGTAATAAGCAGCAGATTCACCAGATAGCATTACGCACAGTATATTCCACCAATCAAATCTCTGTTATCCGTAAATTAGATTCGGAATCAATGTCGAGAACTGCGGTACAAATCCTATCAGCAGGGCCACTATAATATAAGTAATCAAATACGGCGTCAACATTCGGAATGTATCCTTCACTTCAATCTTTGCGATTCCGCAACAAATGTAAAGGAGGATTCCTACCGGCGGAGTAATGCCGCCGATCAACAGGGACACAACCATAAATGTGCCGAAATGAATGGGGTCAAATCCATAGCTTGCCGCCAGCGGGAACAAGATGGGGACTAAAATGATCAGTGCGGATGTACCGTCAATGAACATACCCACAATGAGCAGCAGCACCAAAATCAAAACTGTAACAACAGCTTTATCCGTGCTGATGGAAAGCATGAAATTGACGACGCGAATGGGGAACTGATCAATGGTAAGAATCCAGCTAAACACGGAAGCAGACGCGATAATAAGCATCATGGATCCCGTCGTAATGGCCGCGTCATAAACCGCAGCCCAGAACTTTTTAAAGGTCAATTCCTTTCTGATGATACCAACAGCCAACGCATACAACACCGCCACTGCACCGGACTCGGTAGCCGTGAAAATGCCCGTGAGAACGCCGCCAACAATGATAACCGGCATAACAAGTGCGTCCAGCGTATTCACCAAGGCAGCACAGAACTTAGAGATCGTCGTCCGCTCACTGACGGGATAATTTCTCTTTTTTGCAATGAAATAGGTGGTGATCATCTGGGACAGGCCGACGATAATTCCAGGGAGCAGACCCGCAATGAACAGCTGTCCCACAGACAAGCTGGCAATGGACGCAAACAAAATAAACATGATGCTGGGGGGGATAATCGGGCCAATGGTGGAAGATGCCGCTGTTACCACTACGGAAAAATCATCATCATAACCCCGTTTACGCATGGCCGGGATCAGCACGGAGCCCAAACCAGAGGCATCGGCGGCAGCCGAACCGGAAATACCAGCGAACAACATACTGGCAAGAATATTTCCCTGGGCCAATCCGCCACGAATATGACCGACTCCCCGGTCCGCAAGCGTAATAATTCTCTCACTGATGCCACTGCCGTTCATCAACGATCCTGCCAACATGAACAGCGGAATTGCCATCATCGTAAAGGAATCAAAGGTAACAAAAAATCTCTGCGCAATAATTTCCATCGGCAGATCCATCGCAAGCAAAATGGTAATCAATGCCGAGCAGCCGAGCGAATATCCAACGGGGACATTGAAAATCAGCAGTGCAAAAAAACTGATGAGCAGAATTGCAGATACTGGCATGGCCGTATATTACCTCCCTCTTTCTTTAGTCATTCTTGTCGCCACGATACGCCTGTGTCTTTTTCCAGGTGTCAACCCCCAGGAAAAACAGTACAACCAGCGCGCCTACCGGTATTCCCGCATATGCAATGCCGATGGGGATCTTCATGGCTGGGGACATGACGGAAAGGTTTTGGAGCGACAAACGGGCACCATAGACGATCAGGATAACATTGAACGCAACCATGATGACCTGGCCCAGCAGATAGAATCCAAACTGTGCCTTCTTTCCAAACCTGGTCGTTACCATGTTTAATCGGATAATGTTCTGACAATAAAACGTGGCTCCTGTGGCTATTTTCCATTTCTGTGGTATGGTGTGTTGCTGACAAGGAGGTAGCACACCATACAAGAAACACCTGAAGACCTGTACTACGGGAGCATCATGCCATACGACTGCCAAGTCCGTTCCAGAGCTTCCCTGATGAAAGTGATGGAACAGTCTCGGGAGTGTGAGGAACAGCTCACCAAACTGCTGGAGGGCGAAGCCACAGTCTGTTGCTGCGGCTCATCAACGCAGGGAACGAGATCGGCAGTACTCTGGCTCTGGAGAATTTCATCCTGGGCTTCCGTCCGGGGACGCGACTGATCCTGGAGGCGCTGGACGGGGACGACAGCAATCTGGTAGAACTGCGCCCAGCGCCCGGTAGCCCGCGCAAGTCCTGCGATGCCAATCAAAGATAAAACCTCGGAGGTGAAAAAGAAATGGCGATGCGCAGGCCATCCGGAGACGGCATGGTACGCAAGCAAAAGCACGGCCGCCGGGAGGGGCACATCGTCATCGGCCACAAGGAGAACAGCGATCCCATCTTCCGCTACATCCACGCCTATATGCCAAAAGAACTGACCGCCAAACTCCGGCAAAACATCACCGCCTATCAGGGTGTGGATCTCACTGAGAAGTGCAGGATGCGTCTCTCGGAGTGACTGGAGCAGATGGCATCAGTCCCCTCTGCCGGTTGGCTTAGGATCTCCCTGACCAGATCTGCAACGGAGACTTCGCCGCTGCACGGATGGATACAGTCCTGCTCGGCCTGCTCCGTCACCTTAAAGCTCTCCATGCGATCGGAGGCCAGCGCATTATTCAGTTTTCTGCGTTCCTAATGCTTAGTGAGTCAAATCACTGCCGCAAGCAAGATCAGCAACACCAGCAGTCGCATCGCCAGAAGTCCGTATCGTCCTACCGTGCAAAGTCCAACGCGAGATACTCCTCCAGATAAATGCTCTGCTCGGCGATTTCCCCGGAGGCATCCAGACCTACATAGCGGTAATGCCAATGCTCATAGCTGATGCCAGTGATCTCACTTTTCTCGGTGGGATAGCAGAGAATCAAGCTGTATTCTGCAGAGCCGGCCATGAGCTACTGCTGGACAGGCGTGTCCTCCTGCTTCTTATCCAGCAACTGATAGCTCTGATACACAATGTCCACCGCCAGCCCAGCCTGATGTTCTCTGGTATCGGGTCGTGCCACCCAAAACGGCGGCTGCCTTTCCGTCTCTGCTTAAGTATATCCCTGATCCAGATATGAGTAAATCTTCCTTTGAAGCAGTTCGGCCTGCTTGTCCCAGCTACGGCAAGGGGAGCAGATCAGGGGCCTGTACCCCGCCGCCCGGGTTGCGTCCATCATTTTCTGGATGTGGATAAGTCCCGCTATTGATACTCTGACCATTTTTCAGTTTCATCAGTTCCGGAACAGAAAAATCCTCAGGCAGTGGCTTCTCCCCATTTACCGGAATCAGCTTCCAATTCTCTGCGGTTTCTCCATCAGAGTTGGCGCCTGCACCCGGAAACGCCGGAAGGCCAGGGGTGATGCTGCATCCCTCTCCAGTACTGCCGCCTGACGGTATTGGTAAACCGGCATCATTAGCCTTTGATATCTGCGCTGCCTAGGTGTACTCCAACAGCACAGCCAGAGAAGCGCAACGAGACGCAGGCTGCACCGCTTTTGGCCTTTCCGGGACGCAACATAGCATTTCCGTTCAGGGATGTCGGTGTAATCAGTAGGATTGTTTTGGATAGAAGACATATCGGGACATTCCTTTGCTGTTTTCTGTCCACCACCTTACCACACCGTTCCGTTAAACTTCCTTCGTTTTTGCATCAAACTGCCATCACCCAGCGGCATCGTAGGTTTCTGCCAAGTTATCTGCCGCTGGACTTAAGGGCTTCTGGGCTGGATAGTTAAAAAGCAATATCCACCTTCTCCATCAGAATTGTCCAAATTGATGTTATACAAGACAATTGTCTCCGGCAGGGGATCCCTGCATGATCCACGCCTTGGATCTGCACCTGGTTCTCAATCTCAAGGCGGTCCATTAAGGCTTTGCCAATCTCTGAAGCGGTGGTAGAGGGATGTTCCGATATGGCGAAAAACATCTGCAAGGCGACGGTATGGCCGGTATTCGCATCTGGAATGATGGATAAATCCGTCTTTTTTACGCATCAGGGACATCCATTTGCAGGAAAGCAATACCCCGCAGGGCTTCTTTTTTGTAACAATATAGGAGCCCGGCAAAGCCGGACCCCATATATTGAGATATGAATGAAGAGTTAAGCGTGTTTAGAACTTACTGCCGGCTGAGATGGCGGTAGCTTTCCAGACGTTCCTTAGCATCGCTCTCCGCCTTTCTGTACAGGCGCTCTGCCCTTTCAGGAAAGGAGAGCTTCAAGGATGCGTAGCGGTTTTCGCCCATGAGGAACCGCTGAAAGTCACCGGTGGGGGCCTTTGAATCCAGAATGAAGGGATTTTTACCCTCTTCCTTCAAGGCGGGGTTGTAACGGTACAAGTGCCAGTAACCGGCCTCCACGGCTTTCTTCTCCTCCAATTGGCTCAGGCCCATACCTGCCTTGGGACCATGCTCGATGCAGGGACAATAGCAGATGACGAGGGAAGGGCCAGGATAAGCTTCGGCTTCCCGGATGGCCTTTAAGGTCTGAGTGGGATCAGCGCCCATAGCCACTTGGGCTACATACACATAGCCGTAGTTCATAGCCATCAGGCCCAGGTCTTTCTTCTTGGTCTCCTTGCCGCCAGCGGCGAACTTAGCGATGGCGCTGGCCGCAGTGGACTTGGATGCCTGACCGCCGGTATTGGAATATACTTCGGTATCAAGGACCAAGATGTTGATGTCTTTGCCGGAAGCTAGAACATGGTCCAGACCGCCGTAGCCGATATCATAAGCCCAGCCGTCACCGCCGAAGGCCCACACGCTCTTCTTGGTGAGATATTCCTTGTTGTTACGAATGAACACAGCCTCATCACTGTTGTTATCCGCAATGGCTTCCAACAGTGCGTCGCTGACGGCGCGTGAGGCTTCGGGATCATTAGCCCGCTCCAGATAATCCTCACAGGCAGTCTTGACGATGTTCTGTTCCGCCAGAGCAGAGACGTTCAGTTCCAGCTGATGGCGGATAGCGTGCTGTCCCAGCAGGAAGCCATAAGCATATTCGGCATTGTCCTCGAACAGACTCATAGCCCAGGCAGGGCCATGCCCTTTACAGTCGGTGCAGTAGGGAGAGGAAGGGGTAGAGCCACCGTAAGCGGAGGAGCAGCCGGAGGCGTTGGCCACATACATACGGTCACCGAACAACTGACTCACCAGCTTGATATAAGGTGTCTGGCCGCAGCCTGCACAGGCACCGGAGAACTCAAAGTAGGGCTTGGCGAACTGGGACGCCTTCACGTTCTTATTGCTGATAGCATCCTTCTTGATGGACACCTTATCCATAGCATAGGTCCAGTTCTCCGTTTCCTTAAGCTGGCTGTCCAAAGGCTTCATCGTGATGGCGGTATCCTTGGCCAGGCACACGTTCACACAGCTGCCGCAGCCGGTGCAGTCATAGGGAGACACCTGAAGCCGGTAAGTGTACTTGCCGTTCATACCCTTGGCGGGAACAGTGTTAAAGCCGATGGGCTTAACAGCCTCTTCGTCCTCGTTCAACAGGATGGGACGAATGGCGGCGTGGGGGCAGACCAAAGAGCACTGGTTGCACTGAAGACACTTGGCGGCGTCCCATTCCGGCACATCTACAGCGGCGCCCCGCTTTTCAAACTTTGAGGTGCTGGCGGGCCAGGTGCCGTCCTCCAGGCCAAATTTCATCATGGTGGACACTGGCAGGCTGTTGCCCTCCTGGCGGTTCATCACGTCCACCACCTCCTGGATGAAAGCGGGCTTATTTTTCTGGATGGGGGTATCCTCTGCAGTGAGCCACGCAGCGGGGATCTCCACCTTGTGTACCCCATTGAGGCCCTTTTCGATGGAGGCATTATTCATGTCCACAACGGCCTGGCCCTTTTTCTTGAAGTAGGTCCTGTAGATGGCCTCCTGCATCTCGGAGACAGCCTGCTCTACGGGAATCACAGCAGAGAGCTTGAAAAATGCAGCCTGAAGGATGGTGTTGGTACGGTTGCCAAGGCCCAACTCCCGGGCGATGGAGGTGGCATCAATGGTGTAGAAGGCAGCATTCTTCTCCGCCAGTGCCCGTCTCATAGAGGCGGGGAGGTGTGCCTCCAGCTCTGCATCACTCCAGCTGCAGTTCAACAGGAAGGTGCCGCTTTCTTTCAAGTTCTTCACCATATCGTACTTATCCACATAGGACGGAGTATGGCAAGCCACAAAGTCCGCAGACTGGATCAGATAGGGAGAACGGATGGGGGACTTGCCGAAGCGGAGATGGCTCTGGGTCAGGCCGCCGGATTTCTTGGAGTCATAGACGAAATAAGCCTGGCAATAGAGGTCCGTCGCATGGCCGATGATCTTGATGGAGTTTTTGTTGGCACCCACAGTGCCGTCGGAGCCCATACCCCAGAACTCAGCGCTGGTCTGACCGACGGGAGAGGTGTCGATGTCGCAGGTCACAGGCAGGGAGGTGTGAGTCACATCGTCTACGATGCCTATGGTAAAAGCGTTCTTGGGGATCCCTGCTTTCAGGTTTTCGAACACGTCAATAATCTGGCCGGGGGTGGTGTCTTTGGAACTGAGGCCGTAGCGGCCGCCTACGATTTCCATGTCTAGGCCTCTGCTCTTGTAGGTCGAGCAGATGTCCTGATACAGGGGCTCTCCTATAGCACCGGGCTCCTTGGTGCGGTCCAGCACTGCCATACGCTTGCAGGCAGCTGGCACGGCGGCCAGGAAATGCTCAGCAGAGAAGGGACGGTACAGATGAACATTGATGAGGCCGACCTTCTCGCCCTTGGCCATCAGGTAGTCCACAGCTTCCTTGGCGGTCTCGGCTGCGGAACCCATGAGGATGATGACCCGTTCAGCGTCCGAGGCACCATAGTAATTGAAGAGTTTGTATTTCCGGCCAGTGAGCTTGCTGACCTCAGCCATGTAGTGTTCCACAGCGGCGGGAATGGCCTCGACCTTCTGGTTGCAGGCCTCACGGCACTGAAAAAAGATGTCAGGGTTTACGGTGGTGCCGCGGGTGACAGGATGTTCCGGATTCAAGGAGTGCTTGCGGAAAGCCCGCAGGGCGTCCATGTCCACCAAAGGGCGGAGATCCTCATAGTCCCACGCCTCGATCTTCTGGATCTCATGGGAGGTGCGGAAACCGTCAAAGAAATGGAGGAAGGGCATCCGGCAGTGGATAGCGGACAGGTGCGCCACAGCCCCCAGATCCATGACCTCCTGAGGGGTGGAGGCGGCCAGCAGGGAAAAGCCTGTCTGGCGGACGCCCATGACATCACTGTGGTCACCGAAAATGGACAGTGCATGGGAGCTAAGGGTGCGGGCAGACACATGGAACACACCTGGCAGCATCTCGCCGGCGATCTTATACATATTAGGGATCATCAGCAGCAACCCCTGGGAGGCGGTGTAAGTAGTGGTCAGGGCACCGGCCTGCAGGGAACCATGGACCGTACCGGCCGCCCCACCCTCGGACTGCATCTCCACCACCTGTACCGGCTGGCCGAAGAGGTTCTTTTTACCGTTAGCCGCCCAGGCATCCACATGTTCCGCCATGGGAGAGGATGGGGTGATTGGGAAGATGCCAGCCACCTCGGTAAAAGCATAGGATACATATGCCGCCGCCTCATTGCCGTCCATGATCACGATTTTCTTCTTCATATCTATCGTCCTTAAAATCAGCCTTTCTATGCGTTACAGCTCTTTCAGCTTTTTCATATCCAGCACGGCACCTTCTGCCCCCGAACCTGCCAATTTGCAGTAGAGGCCCAGCCAACCCCGGGTGAATTTGGGCTCCGGCGCCTTCCACGCAGCCTTTCGGGCGGCCAGCTCTTCATCACTGACCAGCACGTTCAAAGAGCGCTGTTCCACGTTGATCACGATCCGGTCCCCGTCCCGGACCAGAGCAATGGGTCCTCCCTCAGAGGCTTCGGGGGAAATGTGGCCTACGAAGCAGCCATTATTCGTACCGGAGAAGCGCCCATCGGTGATCAAGGCAGTGGACAATGCCAAGCCGCGGCCATAGAGATATTTCATGGCCTTATACATTTCCCGCATACCCGGGCCACCCTTAGGCCCCTCGTAACGGATCACAACCACATGCCCTTCATGCACTTCGCCTGCCAGAATAGCCTCTTCAGCATCTTCCTCGCAGTCGAAGCAGATGGCTTCGCCCTCAAAGTGATGTAGGCTCTTGTCAAATGCACCAGGTTTTGTGATGCCTGTGCTGGGGGCCAAGTTGCCTCGCAGCACTGCTACACCGCCGCTATAGCCGAAGGGGTCATCCAGTGTGTGGTTTACCAGACCCGTGGCGGGATAACGATACCTGTGCTCCGCGATGTTTTCCGCCAGCGTTTTCCCCGTAACGGTCATTACATCCGTTTCCAACAGGGACTGAAGATTTTCCAGCAGTCTGGGCATCCCGCCGTCATGATAGAAATCTATCATGTTGTATTTGCAGGCTGGGTTCATTTTCGCAATCTGTGGAGTAGAGTTAGAGAGGTTGTCAAATAGCTGCAGTACATCAATGTCCAGCTCCGCTTCGTGAGCAACGGCTGTCAGATGCATCACCGCATTGGTGGAGCCGCTCATTGCAAGGCAAGCCTTGATGGCGTTGCGGATTGAACCCGGTGTGATGACTTTTCGTACTGTAATATCCCGCTCGACCAGTTCCACGATCTTCATGCCGGTCTCTTCGCCCAGTTGGGACCGGTGAGCAGATGCAGCCGGGGCATTGGCGCCGTCCGGCAGAGTCATGCCCAAGGCTTCCGCCAGACTACACATGGTGTTGGCAGTCCCCAGATAAGAGCAAGAGCCGCAGCCAGGGCAGGCTGTATCCTCCAGAGCCTGATACTCTTGTTCCGTAATCTTGCCGGCGGAAAGCATTCCGTAGGCTTCCGTGGCAGTGGTCTGATCCGACTGACGGCCGTCAAAGACCATGCCGCCCTCCATGGGGCCACCAGGCAGGAAGATGCAGGGGATGTCCAACCGTGCGGCAGCCATCAGCATCCCCGGTACGATCTTGTCACAGGAGCCAAGCAGCACCAAGCCGTCAAACTGGTTGATCTGTGCCATGCTCTCGATAGAACTGGCTACCAATTCCCGGGACGGCAGAATATAATGCATCCCGACATGGCCGTTCGCCATGCCATCGCATCCACCCAGCACGCCAAATTCAATAGGCGTACCTCCGGCCCGGTAAATACCGTCCTTCACCCGTTGGGCCACCTGACGCAGGTTATAGTGACCGGGGACGCACTCGCTCCAAGCGTTGGCGATACCGATCACCGGCCGTTTTAGGTCCTCCGTAGTAAAGCCCATGGCCTTTAAAGTCGCACGATAATACTGGTTTTCATTTCCGGTCAAGATTTTCTTGCTGCGTTCCATCCCTTAACTATCTCCTTTCGTTGCATCTGCAGGTGAGTCCTTGCAAGAAAGAGTGTACTTTGCCAACTCACCCACATCGTGATTCGTGGTCAGCAGTGTCCGACCGTCTTCCAGCACGGTGATCTGAGCTGGAGCCTGCCCCTGGTCCAGTTCTGCCTGCTGCTCTACAAACAGCTTACCGTCATCCCCTGCCTGTAAACGGTACAGAGTGAGCGCTTTTCGCTCTGCTCGGCTGCCTACGATCAACGCAGGTCTCCCCAGGATGGGGCCTGCCCAGAGAACGTGGCCAAACGCAGCAGGGAGGTCCAGAGCTCGGACATAGCTGCCCATTTCTTCCTTGAAAACAGCTACGTTGTTACCGTGGAATCCTTCGATGACCGCCAATTCTTCTCGCCCGTCACCATCCAGGTCCCAGAACTCAATATCACTAGTGGGGATATCCAGCAGTTGCTCCGTGACCCACTGCCCATTTTGCCGTACTGTACGGAAGCAGCCTTCTGTTCCACCAAAGTACAGTTCGTCATAACCATCTGCACCCGGCTTGACCTGCATAGCATGGTGTTTGAAAATCCCGTCCTGCACAGTTTCTAGCTCGATATGCCAAGCATTCGGATCATACTTGCCGATCTTCAAGCTGCCAGGTGTTGACCAGTCATCGCTGCAGGCTTTCTGGCGGCAAAGGATGCCTGCCGCCAGATAGAGCCCATCCGCTTCCCGTAGCAGGGAGATACGATGCACGTAGGGAACCTCTGCCAAAACGTGTTTTTTCACCTTTATACTCCCACCCTGTCTGTGAAGCTCCGTTTTGATAATCTTTGCCGACGCGGAATTAAAGACGGGATAGAATTCCTCGATAGAAAGCATAGCGCTTTCTCCAGGCGCCTGGATAAAGGTCATCACGCCTCCGGGACCATCCGGCAACAGGAAACACTCTTCCGTTTCTGCATCGATCAAAAGCGCTTTTCCTCCTGGGTTTTCCGAAGAAACCACATAGTAGCGCCTGCCATCTACCATAACCTGTGCGGCAGCATATAAAAACGGGATCCCATCTGCCAGGATCGTTTTCTTTACATCAAGCATCAAGTTTTTCACCTCGTACGGAGCATTTGATACTGCCTCACTGTGCCGCGGCATTCCGGATGTGTTCTTGTTCC
>OGQS01001270.1_pt1 | contig 14251 bp, 9 predicted proteins | sample 1553331 | NCBI WGS metagenome assembly OGQS01 (sample SAMEA2580012, study PRJEB22360) | human gut metagenome | biome: human gut; feature: human-associated habitat; material: faeces | place: Denmark | collected 2008/2010
CTCACATACAGAATATTCCTTCCCCCCACCAAGCCGCCCCCAGCCAGTCCCGGAGTACTGGTCATACCTCCCGTAATGGTTCCCAGTAGATCAAGTATGTTGATCTTGAATACCAAGCGTCCTACAATTACCGCAACCAGCATCGGTACTACCGTGATAGCTGCACCCACTCCGAACATCAGTAATCCGCTTTCCTGAAAAGTAGCCACAAGGTTCTTTCCGGCAGAGGTTCCGACTTCAGCAAGGAAAAGCAACAGACCTAACTGCCGCAACAGTTGATTGGCGGGACCGGACATAGACCAAATGATAGGCCCTGTCTTACCAACGGCACTCAAAACCAACGCCACCATCAATACTCCTCCGGTCAATCCAGGTGAAAACGACAGTGTATCGGAGAAAGAAATATTCAGCTTACCAAATAAGACCCCCAGCACAATACCCATCGCGATGGGGAAGAAATCAGTATCGGAAAGTTTCTTCGCATTGTTTCCCAGTAGGCGGGCTACTCCTTTGATGCCTTCCTTCTCTCCTACCACCATCAGTTTATCACCAAACTTCAAAGCCAAATCCGGTGACGGAGATAAGTCAATACCGCTTCGACGAACACGGGTCACCGTACAACCGAAGTTTTTCTGTAAATTCAGATCACCCAGTTGCTTATTGATCATATCTTTCTTGGTCAATAGTAAGGACTCGATTTCCTGTGTTTTATCCAAAGGAAGTTCGCCTTCTTCACGTTCGCCAATTAATACAGACAGCTGATTCAGTGATTCCTCACTGCCTACTGCCTGAATATAGTCTCCTTCGTGCAATACTGTATGCGCGGTGGGGATGGATATTTCATCTTTATGTTTCAGACGGGAAATAACAGCACCTGTCATTGCCCGTGCATTGATCTGCATCAAGCTACGGTTGAATACGCTTGCATTAGTGACACGGTAGATACAAGTGCCCAACTCCGGAAATTGTCCGCGGCGCTCTATTTCAAGGCGACGGGCTTCCTGATCCAAATTTACACGCATGATTTTGGGAAGCAGCTTCACAAACAAAATCACTCCGATTACACCAAACGGATAAGCGATACCGTAAGCAATGGATGCTAACGGAGAGTGGGTACTATCAATTGCTACCGCCAATCCCGGAGTACTGGTCAAAGCTCCTGCAATCAATCCGACTACACTCGGCGTATCAATATCGAACGCATACTTCAAACCTACTGCCGTGAGGCAGGCAGAACAGATAATAAGCATAGTAATGAGAATCAGCGTCTTTCCTTTACTACGAAAAGAGTCGAAGAATCCGGGACCGGCCTGAATACCGATGGTAAAAATAAAAAGTACCAAACCGAAGTTTCCTAATTCTTTAGGAATAATAACACCAAAGTGTCCAAAAAGAAGAGCAATAAAGATCACCGCTGACACATCAAGCGATAGCCCCTTAATCTTAATTCTTCCTAACATAAATCCCAACGCTACTATCAGAAAGAGCGAGAAATAAGAGGAATGCAATAAGTCAGTAAACATGTTTTTTAAAGGTTAGTTAGTTTAAGGGCGCAAAGGTACGGATTTATTTCAATCCTTACAACATTCTGTGCTACAAGTCACTTCCTCGCCCTCTATCTCTAATGTAGCATGATGGATACCTGCTGCTTCAAGCGCCTCCTTTATACGATGTTTTATTTCCTCCATTTTTGCTATATCATCCACTACAACGTGTGCAGTCAAAGCCGTTTCCGTAGTACTGATGGCCCAAATATGCAGATGATGACAGCTTTCTACCCCCGGCTGTTCCACTATCAGTTGCTGAATCTGCTGAGTATCGATTCCCACCGGAACACCATCCAGCGATAATCGAAGACTGTCATGAAGTAATCCCCAGGTAGAAACAATAATAATCACAGCGATGCCCAGTCCGATAATCGGATCGATGATGCTCCATCCCGTATACATGATAATAATACCGGAAGCAACTACTCCGACAGAGACCAGTGCGTCAGCTGCCATATGCAGGTAGGCTCCTTTTACATTCAGGTCTTTATCCTTATCCTTCATAAAAAGCCAGGCAGTAAGTGCGTTGACCACCACTCCCACTCCGGCAGTCCAGGCAATGGCGGAACCGTCAACTGATACCGGATGAAACAGCTTGTCTATGCTTTCAGCGATAATTATCCCGACAGCAACTAATAATATGACTGCATTTAGTAAAGAAACGAGGATGGTACTTTTCTTATATCCGTAGGTATAACGACTATTCGGGTGTACTTTCTCCAACCGGAAAGCCAACATAGCAAGAATCAGGCTTGCCACATCTCCCAAATTATGTCCGGCATCAGAGAGCAATCCCAGAGAATCGTAATAAAAACCAACTCCGAACTCGACTATAACGAAAGAGATATTCAGAACGATACCTATTATAAAGGCTTTATTAAGAGACGTTACCCGATGATTATGTTCGTGATGATGAGGTTCCATATTCTAAATAGGTTTATATCATATATTTAGGAAACAGTTATCTAAGAAATTAGTTCACTCTTTTCTCAAACATCAAGAATGCAACAAGAGCGGTGACAGGTCTGTGCTCACCAATAAAGTTTTCATCATAACAAAACAATAAAACCAAATAGCTGGTCCACATGATGAGATTCAGTTCCATGAAAGTTACGATAGAGGCACGTGCTCCATAAAAATCATCAATGCATGCTCTAAAGACATAGTAAACAATACAATCAGGAAATAAGTAATCCCTGTCAATACACTTTTCTATTGTAGCCACCTTTCATTCTCTTCTCAATTTCGTATTTTTAATATTTAATTAGTAAATGACTGCAAAAATAAGGACTTATCCTTCCCTATTCAATACCTATATATGATTAAACGCCCATTTTTTTTCATTTCTTTTAGGTATTGTCCCTGCTTATATATCCCCCTAACTTTGCAAACGAAAAATAAATTAATCATTATCTATCAAAATTAAGTATGAAAATATTAAACTTATGGATGGTTGCTCTAATGGCACTATCATTCTCATTCACTTTTGTATCTTGCAGTGACGATAACGACGATACCGACAATACAGAGCAAGCAAAAGCCATTGCCGGCACTTACAAAGGTTATTCTATTGGCGAAAGCAGAATGTTCTCTGATTATCTGATGGGCGACGATGCCAGCGCAACAATTACCGCCAATACAGATGGTACCGTCAATCTGGTTTATAAATCAGGATCCGGAGATTTTATCCTGAATAACCTGACAGTTTCTTCCAAATCATTTAAAGGCGAAGGTGAAGTTGCCCTAGCTATGGAAGGAAGTGAACCTGCCAACTACGAATATACACTGGAAGGTAGTGTCAGCGATGCTAAAGTACTAACCCTGAAAGCCAATGTTCCTGTGCCAATGGGTGGCATCGATATCAATTTCATTCAGGCAGAAACTCCGATTGCTTATTACGTAGCCGCTACTTATAAGTATAATACTAATCTTGCTATCAGCGTTATGGGAAGTTCATATGGTTCTACCGAAGATTGTAAAGCAGTCATTAAACGTGCATCCGAAACGACAGTAGATATCGCCCTAAACGGTTTTGGCAATTTGACCGGAGGCGGTAATATGAATTTGGGAGACTTCACGATTAGCGGAGTAAACGTTGAAAAAGCAGATGACGGCTACACACTCAGTTTAGGCGCATTTGAATCTGCAGCCGAATCCGCAAGCGGTACTACTCCAATTACAGGTGAAAGTCTGGAAGGTACAGTTACAGCAAATGGTAAAGCTAATATTACGGTAGCCTTCAAACCAGGAGCCATGCCTATGGCAATCACCGCAGTATTCACCGGAAACGTCAAAAAAACTAGTGCACAATAAATAACTAATAGAAAAAATGAGAAGAAGCAGTAACGCTATTTTCAAAAATATAATGATACTGGGAGCGGCTATGTCGCTCTCAGCTTGTAATGGAATGTTTGAAGGGATTTATGACGATCCCATTGAAGCGGAAATGGAGATTAAAGAAAGTAGCTTTTCACAAATCAATGCTACCGAGTACACTAACTGGGTCTATATCGACCTATCCGAACGTAAAGCAACGACTGTTGAAATCGGAGAGGAACATAAGAGCGAGATACCGGCAAAATGGGACCTTGCCATCCACCGCTACGACATCAAAACCAATGAAGGTGCAGCCTTTCAGACAACTTATACAAGTATTGATGACCTGAAGGCCAGTGGAAAACTTCCCGCCGAAGAAAATTTTGTAAAAGACGAATGGACGACAGATAAAATAGCAATCGATATGTCCGGTATGATGGAAGGAAACATTAAATATACAAAAGACTATCGTAATGATATTTTATCCGGCTGGTTAAACGTAGACACTTCAAGTATGCCTCCTATTTACACCATGTCCAATCAAGTCTATCTGATACGGTTGAAGGATAATACCTATGCGGCCATTCGTTTTACCAACTATACCAATGCCAGAGGCATAAAAGGATATATCGACTTCGATTTCCTATATCCACTTGATTTCGAAGAAAACAACTAAGAAACCAATTACAAAAAATGAAACCTACATTTATAGCATCAATCTTGATATTCTCCTTTATAGTAACCTGTTCCACATTCGCACAACAATCAACCGAGCACATCAGCGGACGTGTTACTGATACCAATGGTGAACCCCTACCAGGTGCGACCATTTCCATAAAAGGAGAAGAAACAGGAGCCGTCACCAGTGTTGACGGAACCTATACATTACAACTGCCAGGAATCGGTTCATATATCATTACTGCATCTTACATAGGTTATCAAACCGAACAAAAAAGAATAACCACCGAGAAAGGAAAGAAAGTTAACTTCAGCTTATCCGAAGATCAGTTCGACCTCGGAACAGTCGTTGTAACCGGTACCCGTACTCCCAAATTGCTGAAGGACGCTCCCATCATCACCCGGGTTATCACCTCAGACGATATTAAGAAAGTTAATGCCAACAACGTTGCCGACCTGCTGAAAACAGAGTTGCCCGGTATCGAATTTTCCTTCTCTATGGATCAGCAAACCGCTATTAATATGCAAGGCTTCGGCGGTAATTCCGTACTGTTTCTGGTAGATGGCGAACGGCTGGCAGGGGAAACACTGAATAATGTAGACTACGAACGTCTGAATCTCGACAATGTAGAACGCATAGAGATAGTGAAAGGTGCTGCATCTACCCTTTACGGTTCCAGTGCTATCGGAGGAGTAATTAACATCATCACCCGCGAATCGGACGATCCATGGAACTTAAATCTTAATTCACGTTTCTCCGAACACAACGACCAGCGGTATGGTGGCACTGCAGGATTTAATGCAGGTAAATTCAACAGCCTGACCAACGTGCAGTATAATAATGTAGACACTTATGCCGTAGACAATCCGGGAGATTTCTCTACAGTGTTCGGAAGCCGGGTGTGGAACTTCAAAGAACGTTTAATATACCGTCCGCTGGAAACGCTCAAACTGACGGGAAGAGTCGGCTATTATTTCCGTGAACGCAATAAACCAGGGGATACCCAGGACAGATACCGTGGATTCAGCGGTGGAATGAAAGCTAACTACACCTTCAATATAATGAGTAACCTTGAAGTCGGTTATACTTTCGACCAGTATGATAAGAGTGATTATCAGTCTCTTTATAAAAATGACGTGCGTGATTACAGTAATGTACAGCACAATGTGCATGCACTCTATAATTATACCTTCAACGGAAAGCATACGCTGACTGTCGGCGCCGACTACCTGCGCGATTATCTGATGTCTTACCAATTCACTGATAACGCAGACCACACCATGCATACGGCAGATGCGTTCGGTCAGTTCGACTGGAACCCCACAGAAAGACTGAATGTGATAGCCGGATTACGGTTCGACTACTTCTCCGACTCCAATGTACGCCATCTGTCTCCACATTTGGGAATGATGTATAAGATAGGCAATTGTTCATTAAGAGGATCGTATTCGCAAGGATTCCGCTCTCCTACCCTGAAGGAGATGTATATGGTGTTCAATATGGCAAATATGATGATGATTTATGGTAATCCGGACCTTAAGTCGGAAACAAGCCATAATTTCTCTGTATCTGCCGAATATACCAAGAGTCGTTATAACTTCTCTATTACAGGATATTATAACCTGGTACACAATCGTATCAATACCGTTTACAGCGAAGACCCCAAAGGACAAATCTATACCAATACCGACAAAATGGATATTGCAGGAATTGACGCCAACGTTTCCGCCAAGTATCCTTGCGGACTCGGCTATCGTCTGTCATACACATATATTCATGAGTTCATGCGCGACGGTCAAAAGAAATTCACGGATACACGTCCCCATACGGCAACTGTAAGAATCGACTGGGGCAAGACTCTGAACAAAATAGATTTCAACTACTCACTCAACGGACGTTTGCTGTCAAAAGTTAAAACAAACATCTACAACGATAGTTTCAACAACCCGTCTGCCGGAAGCCAGGCAGTCGAATACCCGGGATATATGATATGGGATCTTACTTTCTCGTTGGGAATTATAAAAGGAATCAATATGAATCTGGCTGTAAACAACCTGTTCGACTATGTGCCGGATTATTATTATTTCAACTCTCCTACCACAACGGGAACCAACCTGACATTAGGACTATCACTGGATATAGACAGGCTCTTCAAAAAATAAACGGCAACAATAGAACTACATACAAAGCTAAAAATAAGAGAAATGAAAAAGAAAAGTAAAATCATTTTAGGTGGATGCATCGTTGTAGCAGCCCTGATAGGTCTATCCGTATGGAATACCTGGTTCAGCGCTACCAAAATTGCTTTCGTCAACTTCCAGACCATACAGCAGGGAAGCATCTCGAAAGCCAACGACAATTCATTCATCAAACTCAGCGAAGTGTCTCTTGACAACCTCGATCGTCTGACCAGTTATGACATGGTATTCATCAATGGCATGGGACTGCGCATTGTCGAAGAACAACGTCAGCAAATACAGCAGGCAGCAGATAAGGGTATCCCCGTATACACTTCTATGGCTACCAACCCTGCCAATAACATCTGCAACCTCGACAGTATACAGCAGAATCTCATACGCGGCTATCTGAGCAACGGCGGAAAGACCAACTACCGCAATATGCTGAACTATATCCGTAAAGCCATTGACGGAAAGGCTTCCGTTGTACCCGAAGTGGAAGATCCGACAGAAAGACCGAGCGATATGCTTTATCATGCCGGAATCAGTAATCCGGATGATGAACAGGAGTTCCTCACCGTTGCCGATTATGAGAAATTCATGCAAGAGAATAACCTTTATAAAGAAGGGGCACGAAAAATCATGATTACCGGACAAATGGCAGATGCCACCGATCTGATAAAAGCACTGGAAAATGCGGGATATAATGTTTATCCCGTTCAATCCATGACAAGATTCATGTCATTCATTGAGGAAGTGCAGCCCGATGCCGTCATCAATATGGCACACGGACGTATGGGAGATAAAATGGTGGATTATCTGAAAGCCAGAAATATCCTTTTGTTCGCTCCGCTCACAATCAACAGTCTTGTGGATGAATGGGAAAACGATCCGATGGGTATGTCGGGAGGCTTTATGTCACAGAGCATCGTAACACCGGAAATAGACGGAGCTATCCGCCCTTTCGCCCTTTTCGCACAATATGAAGATAAAGAAGGATTGCGCCATTCGTATGCCGTCCCCGAACGTCTGAAGACTTTTGTATCTACAATAGACAACTACCTGAATCTGAAAACAAAACCTAATTTTGAGAAGAAAGTAGCTATCTATTATTACAAAGGTCCCGGTCAGAACGCATTGACCGCTGCCGGCATGGAAGTAGTACCTTCCCTTTACAATCTTCTGCTTCGTATGAAACAGGAGGGATACAATATATCCGGTCTGCCTGTCAACGCTCAGGAACTGGAAAAAATGATACAAGCCCAAGGGGCGGTATTCAACGCTTATGCAGAAGGAGCTTTCAACGACTTCATGCAAAACGGACATCCCGAACTGATCACCAAAGAACAGTATGAAAGCTGGGTGAAAGAATCGCTTCGTCCCGAAAAGTATCAGGAGGTGGTAGATGCTTTCGGAGAATTTCCCGGCAACTATATGGTGACTCCTGACGGCAAATTAGGTATTGCCCGTTTACAGTTCGGTAACGTTGTGCTATTGCCACAAAACGCTGCCGGAAGCGGTGACAACTCCTTCCAGGTGGTGCACGGCACCGACATGGCTCCGCCACACACCTACATTGCCTCATACCTGTGGATGCAACATGGCTTCAAAGCCGATGCACTGATTCACTTCGGTACACACGGCAGTCTCGAATTCACTCCGAGAAAACAAGTCGCATTATGCAGCAATGACTGGCCGGACCGTTTGGTAGGAGCCGTTCCCCACTACTACCTCTACTCTATCGGAAACGTCGGAGAAGGTATGATGGCCAAACGCCGTTCTTATGCTACCTTGCAATCATATCTCACTCCTCCTTTCCTTGAAAGCAGCGTACGCAGCATTTACCGGGAATTAATGGAAAAGATCAAAATCTATAATAACTCCCAGAAGGCAAACAAAGATCAGGAGTCGCTGGCTGTGAAAACCTTGACTGTGAAGATGGGAATCCATCGTGATTTAGGACTGGACAGTATGGCTAATAAACCGTATACGGAAGATGAAATCGCCCGTGTAGAAAACTTTGCCGAAGAACTGGCTACAGAGAAAATCACGGGGCAGCTTTACACAATGGGAGTTCCTTACGAACCGGAAAGAATAACTTCTTCTGTCTACGCGATGGCAACAGAACCGATTGCCTATAGTCTTTTTGCTCTTGACAAGCAACGCGGCAAAGCTACAGAATCTGCCGGAAAACACCGAAGTGTCTTTACCCAGCAATATCTCATGCCTGCCCGCCTTCTCGTAGAGAGACTGATGGCTAACCCTTCACTGGCAACCGACGAACTGATTTGCCACACAGCCGGAATCACTCCGCAAGAGTTGGCAAAAGCGAGACAGATAGAAGCCGAGCGCAATGCCCCCAAAGGCATGATGGCAATGATGATGGCTGCCGCAGCCAAAAAGGATCAGGCTGATAATGAGCCGTCGGGCAATGGTCATCCGGCTTCGGCAAAAATGGAAAAAGGACCTCATGGTAAAATGCCTGCAGGCATGAAAGAAGCCATGAAGAAAATGGGTGCTAACATGGACCCGGAAAAAGCGATGGAAATGGCCAAATCAATGGGTGCCAGTCCGGAAGCTTTAAAGAAAATGGAAGCCAGCATGAAGGCTAATAAGGATACATCCACAGACGCTTCGGGCAAACCGGCAATGGCAGGAAAGACTGAAAAGCCGCAGGGTATGTCAGCAATGATGGCAGCTATGGGAAAGGCTCCGAAAGAATACAGCAAAGAAGAGGTGGAATTTGCGCTTGCAGTAGCTGAAGTAGAACGTACCATCAAGAATGTAGGCAATTATAAAAATGCACTTCTGACAAGTCCGGAAGAGGAACTGAGCAGTCTGATGAATGCCTTGAAAGGCGGATACACAGCTCCCACACCCGGTGGTGACCCGATCGCTAATCCGAACACGCTACCTACCGGACGTAATATGTATGCCATTAATGCCGAAGCGACTCCGACAGAGTCTGCCTGGGAAAAAGGTATTGCTTTGGCCAAGCAGACCATTGATACGTACAAGCAACGTCACAACGACTCCATACCACGTAAGGTCAGTTATACACTATGGTCATCCGAGTTTATTGAAACCGGAGGGGCAACCATCGCACAGGTACTTTATATGTTAGGCGTTGAGCCTGTCCGTGATGCTTTCGGTCGTGTCAGCGATTTAAAACTGATTCCTTCAACCGAATTAGGACGTCCGCGCATCGACGTGGTAGTCCAGACTTCCGGACAACTTCGTGATCTTGCCGCCTCCCGTCTCTTCCTCGTCAACCGTGCAGTAGAAATGGCTGCCGCCGCCAAAGACGACAAATATGAAAATCAGGTTGCCTCCAGCGTAATAGAAGCCGAACGGGTGCTGACCGAAAAAGGATTAAGCCCGAAAGATGCCCGCGAAATTTCAACATTCCGGGTATTCGGAGGAGCCAACGGTATGTATGGAACCGGTATTCAGGAAATGGTAGAATCCGGCGACCGCTGGGAGAATGAATCGGAAATCGCCGATACTTATCTCAATAATATGGGCGCGTATTACGGCAGTGAGAAGAATTGGGAAGTATTCCAAAAGTTCGCTTTCGAAGCTGCACTGACCCGGACGGATGTTGTCGTACAACCACGACAAAGTAATACCTGGGGAGCCTTAAGCCTTGACCATGTATACGAATTTATGGGAGGTATGAATCTCGCCGTACGCAATGTGACCGGCAAAGATCCGGATGCCTACCTCAGTGATTATCGCAACCGGAACCATATGAAGATGCAGGAACTGAAAGAGGCTGTCGGCGTAGAAAGTCGCACCACTATCCTGAACCCAACTTACATCAAAGAGAAAATGAAAGGCGGGGCTTCTTCGGCAAGTGAATTTGCAGAAGTGATCACCAATACCTATGGATGGAATGTGATGAAACCGGCTGCAATCGACAAAGAGCTTTGGGATAATATATATAATGTATATGTGAAGGATGAACTGAACTTGGGAGTCAAACAATATTTCGAACAACAGAATCCTGCCGCTTTGGAAGAGATGACTGCCGTCATGCTCGAAAGCGCCCGTAAGGGATTGTGGCAAGCAAGTGAAGAACAGGTAGCGGAACTTAGCAAACTTCATACGGAGATTGTCAATACTTACCGCCCGTCTTGTTCCGGATTTGTTTGTGACAATGCCAAGCTCCGTGACTTCATTGCATCGAAAGCAGACGCACAAACCGCTACACAGTACAAAGAAAATATCTCTAAAATCCGTGAAGCAAAAGCAAGCGGCAGCAACAAGGGAGTGGTGATGAAAAAAGAAGAGATGAATCAGACAGCCGAAAATCAGACAAATACATTAAGCAATGTAGCCGTAGGCATCGCTGTCATTATCGTTATTCTTGCTCTGATACTCTTTGTACGCAAGCGCCGCAAAAGCAGTCAGATGTAACCCACGTCCTGTGAATTATCAATCGTAACTTGTAAATTGTAAAATCATATAATGGATACAGTTGTTCTTGTACTTATGCTTCTTACAGCATTTAACTTTCTGTTGAAGCAAACGTTCTGGAAATTGATAGCGGTCGGTATTATCGCCGCTATCTGCGCTGTCTTCGCCGGATTGATGTGGCCGTATGCTATCGAGCAATCGAAGACTCAGATAGCCAATTGGCTAAGCAATCAGCCCTTGATGCTAGATACTTCCGTACTCCTCAGTGTGGAAGTCTGCATACAAATGGCTTATGCCATGCTTGCCGTCCACGTAGCCAATAACTATCCGGTCAAGCCGCGCATGATACTCATGTACCGTTTTCTCCGCTGGTTTCCGGGATTATTGATTTTCCCGGTTTTATTCAGCGGGCTGGTATATCTCATCTTTGCTTTTCCGGGTACTTCATTTCAAACGATAGCATGGAGCTATGCAGCCTTTATCCTGGCAGCCATCCCTTGCGGCAGATTTATACTGCTCCATTTGTTGCCGGAAAAAGAACTGCGCCTCGAACTATTTTTCCTAACCAATGCCCTGGTAGCCGTTTTGGGAATTGTTGCCACAGTCAACGGAAAGACTTCCGCAGCAGGTGTCAGTGAAATAGACTGGAAAGCATTGACAGGCGTCATAGTCATCGCACTGGCTGGCGGAATTCTCGGACTTCTCTGGTGGAACATCCGAAACAGAAACAAAGAAAAAAGTGTGAAACAATAATAGAATAAATAACTCTTCAAATTATCAATAACAATGAACTTTATATCAGATATTTTATACTGGATTTCAACAGGCTTGCTCGTTCCTGTCATCGTTTTATTAATCATCCTCTTTTGCCGCGCGATTTTACTTGCCGGTAGTTTCTATGGTCAATATCTGTCCATTCGTAAAACGGAAACCCTGCTCCGCAACAAGCTGAGCAAGCTGACTCCGGACACGGTAGAAGAACTGAGTTCCAAACTTCCGGAAAGTTCTAGATCACTTGTCATTACCTATATGCGTCAGGTATTGGACGCCCGTGATACTCCGGCACAGGTACAACGTTTATTGGCTAATTTTGAAATCGCAGCGGACAAAGACTTAGCCATCTCCAAGACCCTGACCAAACTGGGACCGATCTTAGGTCTGATGGGAACATTAATTCCAATGGGACCCGCCCTCGCAGGACTGGCCAGCGGAGATATTGCTTCCATGGCTTACAATATGCAGATCGCTTTTGCCACCACTGTAGTCGGACTGGTAGCCGGTGCCGTAGGCTTCCTTACACAGCAAGTGAAACAACGCTGGTACCTGCAGGATATGACCAACCTTGAATTCATATCCGAATTGCTCAATGACAAACGTTCCATCCATAAAACCTCAGAGAAATGAAACATAACCTATTGCGAAAAGAGGAAGACTCCGACCCGATCAGCGTAGTATCCAATCTGTTCGACATTGCGATGGTTTTTGCCGTTGCATTGATGGTAGCACTTGTCAGCCGGTATAACATGACAGAGGTTTTCTCGCAGGAAGACTATACGATGGTAAAGAATCCGGGTAAAGAGAATATGGAAATCATTACCAAGGAAGGAAATAAAATCAACCGGTATACCCCGTCCGAAGATCAGGACAAGAAAGAAGGTAAACGTGGGAAAAAGGTAGGCATTGCCTATGAACTGGATAACGGTGAAATCATTTATGTACCTGAATAACTAATTAAGGCATCTTTGTCGTCCGAACAATTAACATCGTGAAGAATCTCCTCTTTGTATGTACAGAAGAAGAGATTCTTCTTTAGCACAACACACATACAACTTTTATCATTGGTATGGCGTTGCACAACAGCGATAACCCCGATTGCATGTGCCTTGTCTGCCTGTATAATTGATCTACATCAAATCATTTGAAAAGAATATGCTTCTCATGCTCCATCGTTTACTTTTTTAGTTACCTTTGCGCCGATTTTAAGAATCCCTTTGAACTAAACCATAAGTACTGTGTTGAAACCATAACAGGAATTTACGTATAACTTAAAAGGGTAAGAAAGATGTCTACAGAAATATTAGTGGATACTGTAACCACAACTACAGATAGCTGCCAGATGGTAGCAACAGAAACAACACTGCAAGTAACAGCAGCCACCAAGTCTGACAATCAGACTACAGCCAACGAGGCTTATACCGCTGTACCTCCACGCCGCACTTTCAATGAACAGAAACCGTTTGTTTTTTCAATCGTAGGCTTTGCCGTGGTGTACGTTGCAGCGCTCGTTATCGGACGGATTATCAAAATGCGAATGCCACATCATTCTTAAAAGAAGCGCTTACGACCAACAAAAAAACAAGTCACCGAAATGATCACTCATTCCGATGACTTATCCCCTTTAAACACCTTTAAACAAAATGGAAAATATGCCTCATTACTAACTAAACTAACTAACCCTTTGAGGCATATTTTGAAGAGGCTGACGCATCAGCCTCTTTTTTATTTATAGATAGCTTTCGCTCTCTAATCTTATTTTTTGCGAGCCTCGGCAATATAGCCAAGAGCTTCTTCGCATTTTGCAGTTACATAAGCCCAGTCTTCTGCTGCTACCTTGTCTTTCGGGAACAGTTTTGATCCCATACCGACACAGAATACACCTGCTTTAATCCATGCAGTCAGGTTTTCCTTGGAAGGCTCTACCCCACCAGTCACCATCAGCTTAGACCATGGCATCGGAGCCATCAAACCTTTCACAAAGTTAGTTCCATATACATCACCCGGAAACACTTTGCAAAGATCACAACCTACTTCCTGCGCAAAACCTACTTCAGATACAGAACCACAACCCGGAGTATAAGCTACCAGACGACGGTTACATATCTTAGCGATTTCCGGATTAAATAACGGACCTACCACAAAGTTAGCTCCTAACTGAAGATACATAGCAGCAGTAGCCGGATCAACGATTGAACCGATACCGATAGCCATTTCAGGACATTCTTTTGCTGCGTATTTCACGATTTCAGCAAATACTTCCTGTGCAAAGTCACCACGGTTGGTGAATTCGAAAGCACGAACACCACCGTCATAACAAGCCTTTACTACTTTCTTTG
>OGQS01001277.1_pt1 | contig 14167 bp, 8 predicted proteins | sample 1553331 | NCBI WGS metagenome assembly OGQS01 (sample SAMEA2580012, study PRJEB22360) | human gut metagenome | biome: human gut; feature: human-associated habitat; material: faeces | place: Denmark | collected 2008/2010
GACAGGCTTCTCCGGCTCTGGATCTTCTCCTGAATCAGCTTCCCACACACCCGGACAATCTGCCTGTTCTGCAGTCTCACATGAATACCTACAACGGACTGTATTCTCTCTATTTTGAAAAAGTCCACATTGCCTGTGCATCCGCCTCACCGGAAGATATCCATAGCCTTATACCCGGTATCCCACTGACTGTGATCTCTCTGTGTCAATATCCCGTCGGCTTCTATGTAAAAAAAGAAAATCCCAAGAATATCCGGGGATTTTCTGATCTTACACGGGCAGATATTATTTTTGTGAACCGCGAAAAAGGAAGCAGCCGTCGCATCCTTCTTGACCGTACACTTCTGTCTTCCGAAATTTCACCGGATTCCATATCCGGATATCGAAATGAGCTTGTTACCGATCACTCCACGGCTGCTGCAGTGGCTGGCGGACAGGCAGACATAGCTCTTGGCGAGGCCTGTGTAGCGAGAAACTTTCCGGAGCTGGATTTTCTTCCTGTTTGCCAGGAATCACTCTTCCTGGTTATGCAGACCAAAAATCTGAGCACCCCCGGCTTTCAGGCCGTAGCGGAAACCATTGCATCCGAACCTTTCCGCCGGTTTTTAGCTCTTCAAACCGGATACGATACTACTAACACCGGAAATATCCGGCATATTTAGGGCTAAGAAAAACGCTTATGTAAAAAATTCTTCCACAACCATTTCTTTGATAATACAAAATCAGCCAGCACGTCAATGATCACTCCTTATTTTTGCCCAATTAAGGAAGTTTCTTGATCCTATGACTGCTGGCTGATCTTTATTTATTCAGATATTGATATACTCTTGAAGAAATCGAACGAATTCCGTACAGTAAATGATCTTCGGAAGCGCCTTCTGAAAATATACATAATACATAATTTGTTTTCTTTCCATAGACGATTGCCATATCATGCTGAACTGAGCTTGTCTCACCAGTTTTGTTCGCGCATACTATACCTGTCGGAAGACCTGATGGAATTTTGTATCGTTTCGTCTGATGCAGTAAAAGATTTAGCATTTCTCTGGAATACTGTTGAGAAACACACTGACCTCGATAGATTTTTTCTAAGAGTATCCCACAATCTTTTGCAGATGCCGTGTTACGCCAGCCATCACTGCTCCAGGCAGAAGAAGACGGATGCAGGGAACTGTGACAACCGGTATTTTTGTAACCGTTCTTTCGAAGATATTGGTTCACTACAGCCGTTCCTCCTACAAAGCTTCCGCCTCCCTGACGCCTTACCAGTTCATTATAACATTCATTATCACTGACGGTGATCATATCCCACAGCAAGCTGTACACACCGGAGCTGTATTGCATTTTTCCCTGACGGATCTGATCATAGACCGACGCCATCACAAATGCCTTGATCGTACTTGCCGGATACATTTCCCGATCATTTATGTTTACAACATTTCCTGTTTTCAGATCTTTTATATAAACAGACCAGTCTCCACCGTAGGCAGAAACAAAGCTCTCCAATTCCGATTTAAATGCACTTAGAGCATACTCTGATCTTGTACTTTTTCTTCCCTGCCAGTCCACATACTGACCATCCGGTGTTTTCATATTTTTCGCAATGGTTCCGTTCGATTTCAGGTAATAACCATCTTTCCACCGGTTCACCAGCATTTTTCCATTTTGGTCTACATAATATTGCTGGCCCTCACAGGTTACCCACCCTGCCTTCTGTACCATTCTTCCGTTATCATTGCCAAAATAATAAATTCCGTTAAACTTCTTTCCCTGAACTGTTTTGTTCACTTTATGAAAAGACGGACGCATGCAGATTCTTCCGGTTCCATAGAAATAATAATAACCACCTTTAAAATTACGCCCACCGAATCTTCTCTGTCTTATATAGCGTACTGTTCCACGATCAGCCAGTTTTCCGTACGCTTCCACATAATAAATGCCTGCGATAATTTTTTTGCCCCGTACCTTCTGTTCAGCTATGTTTACAAAGCCACGCTCTCCCTTTGAAATTCTTCCATTGGAGTCTGTGATGTGGTATTTATCAAAGCGGACACCGGAAACTGTCTTTTTATCGAAATAATAAACGGATTGCTTTCTCAAAAGTTTTCCGTTTTTATCAAACATATAAAATCCTGTTTTTAAAAACTCTGTCTTTGGGATTGACAAATAACGTAATCCGGTAAGTTTTCGCTTATTAGAATCTTTCAAATACCAGTTCCCGCCAGATTTCTGAAGATAATTTCCACTGTTATCCCAAAATCGTACCGTTCTTTCAGCAGCCTCAACCTTTATCTCTGTACTTCTGGCACCAATAATACATCCAAAAACCACTACTAATATCAACCAATATATACAAACTGTTTTTTTTGCTTTCATACTTTAACAAGACCTGCCACAGACGATGGCAGGTCTTTCTCCTTTATCTTTATTATCCTATTTTCACACAGATGTTCTGGATCAGGCGGTTGTATCCGCTTACCTTTTTCAGCCATTCCAGCGCTATGGACACTGCCAGTGAAGCCAGCAGAAGCGTCAGTGTATTGGTCAGAAAATATCCACTCACATACACAAAAGAATATTTTCTTATAAATGTATGTATCAGAAATATATTCATGGAATGTTTTCCGAGGAACAATAAAATCTGTCGCACTCCCGGAATGACATTAATAAATTCGCAGCAAAATGCCATAAATACAATTGGATACACACCCCAGTGGATCTCACTGTATACAGTCAGCGGCAAAGTTCTGTACGCTTTATACAAAATAAACACCGCAAGAAGCTCCAGAAGAAATTTGAAAACATGCTTCATTCCAGCATTCCATATCTTAAACCATCGGTTAAACAGATCATACTTGGCTACACACATTCCCATGAGAAATACCGGTAAAAATGCATAAATACCCGTAATTCCCATAACCTCCAGGGAAATTATCCGTGGAAATGCCGCAACAGCCACAAGAATAAATACCAGATATTCTTCCTTTATCATAAACAGTGGCACACAGATGATAAAAATGATCGCCGCACTCATATACCACCAGGTTCCGTTCAGAGTCGAAGTTCCGAAAAGTTTCGCCAGACCAAAAAAATCCAGCACCATTGCGCTAACACCTTTGGCAATATTTCCGTTTCCGAAATATTTGTTCACGGCATAGCCGTTATAAAGCTGTGAGCTCACAACAGAAAGCCCCCATATAATCCAGAACCCTCCCATTGTTTTTATCAGTCTTTTGGCTGTCCACTTGCCAGGTGTAGAATTATTTTTTCTGTAACTGAGATACAGTCCGTATCCGGAAATAAATGCATAGATCGGTACACAGATCTTAAATGTTCTGCACAGATACATGATCCGATCTGCTGAAAACGGAGTGAAAACAACATTCAGCCCCTCAAATCTGTCTTGACTCAGATACATATGATGGAACAGCATTATAACAATGGCAATGCCCTTCATCGCCTGAGAATTATATTTATCAAACTTTATTGCCTGCTTTCCTTCCAAAATCCAACCTCCATATTACCGATTCTCGATGATCCTCTCATAAACTCGTTTGGAACAGTTACGGTCATTAAATGCAAAGGTCTCATCCATTCGTTTCCGATATTCCTCTTTCATCTGACAGCCATCTGCCATATATTCGATGATCCGGTCCACAGTTCCGTCCAGTGTATGCTCCACCTCTCCGAAGCCATCTCTCTCATAGTCAAAGTATCCCTCTGTGTAGGAATGCGCGCCACTGAAAAAGCTGTCTCTGTCAAACTGGGAGTATACGATGGGTTTTCTCAAATATGCAAAATCAAAGGCAACCGAAGAATAGTCCGTGATCATCAGATCGGTCTGGGCAAAAATGTCCTTGTAGGAATAAGACGAATCCATAAATTTTACCCGTGGATCATGACGGAACATATGCAGACCGTCAATGGTATTTGGGTGAGGCATGAAGCAGATGGTATATCCGTACTTCTCTGCCGCTCCCAGAAGTCTTTCGTTGTTGAGAAGATCATCATAAAAATGGAAATATTCGCTTTCCTGAAATTCTTTTCCAAGCTGCCATACCCCTCTGGCATCGGTTCCTGAGGAAAGGCTTTTGCGCCAGGTAGGCATCACCGTCACATACTTACGCTCATCATGAACCAGACGGTCATAACGCGGCATTCCCGTAAGCCAGATATTTTTTTCCGGATAAAAATAGTCATAGGTAAAGGCAGAATCATATTCCGGCTTTGTGCTGACGATAAATCCGAAAAGATTACGGTTGTATTTGTTCAGCCACTTGGACTGGTTGTCTTTGGTCACACCATGCTGTAAAAATACCAGCTTTTTGTCATAGATGATATCGCGGTACAGATACTCCAGCTTTCCAAAAGGATTGATCACCGGTTTGTTAGCCTGGGAGGACAGTGAAAATTCATTCAGCAGGAACAGAAGCTTATGCTTCCAGGAGAAAGGCTCCACAACCTTTCCAAGCTTCTTCATTTCCACATAATCCTGTGTATCCTTGTTGACTACAAAGTACGGCTCCACCGTAGGGTCCGGATTGGCGCAGAGATAGCGGAACATCACTTCGCCGTTGTCATCTCCGCGTGTTGTACGATCGGAGATCAGCCAGATCTGCTTTTTCTGCTTTGCCTTCTGCATCTCGTAGAGCTTACGTACGAGAACTGCCTTTTTTCCGGCCTTTCCCTGAGAAAATATTGCTTTGGTGCGTTTTTTCTTCAGCTGTTTCTCCCTACTCTGACTGTATGGCTCTACCGTTACTTCATACTGATGGCCCAGAACCTTTGCATCTTCCTGATCCTCTCCACGGATCATCCGGACTTTTTCGTTAAGATACAGAAGCTTATCCTCTATATGCAGGAAAAGCGGCAGCTTCTTTGTAAATGGCACATATTTTCCGTAGGAAATATTGTACATTTTATTTATATGTCCATCTGTGCCTGTGCCCCAGCTGATAAACTCCCGGATCTCGGAAAGCGGAATGTCCACGATATACAGCTTCTCAACGGCACTTTCTTCTCTGCACCAGCCGGTTCTTTCCAGTGTATATTTCCATCTGGCTTCATAGGTGTTGCCACCAGTCATCATATATGCACGGTTTGTCCTGCTCACAGGCTCCACAATGGAAAATTCACAGTGCAGCTGGTCTTTTTCCGGCTGGAATATCTTGACACGGAGATTGTCATATATGGGATTCAGGATCGTGTCTGCCTGATCCGGAAATTTTTTGCATATATCCGGATAATATTTTCGGAGAAGATATACTTTGTTTGCCCTGCTGATATGCTGATTGGACATCACGATCTCCGGAAACTCCATCTGCTTCAGGAAGCTTTCGATACCTTCCTCATATCTGCACTTTTTCTCTTCATCAAGCTTCTCGTTATCAAATATGATATCAGCTATTTTTGCGCTGTAATACAGCAGCACATAATCTGCATTTTTTTCATGAACAGGATTTTCTTTTATTCTGCAGTCTGCGATCTTTCGGAAAAATTCCTGATAAAATACCTCCAGCTGGTCCGGATCCTGCAGCATATTCTTCCAATCCTCCACCATGAGATGGTCCGCAAGGATCTGCACATAGATATCTTCCCCTGAAGCCACTCCCAGACTCCGGCAGCTTACAACGGACTGATATACCATGGTCATCACATCCAGATACCAGATCTCCGGACGGATCTCGGATACCCATTTCACCTGATCTGCGGCAAATGTGTAAGCGGTATACAGCTGATGCAGAAGATATACATTGTTATCCAGCGTTGTTTTTTCGGTGAAACGGTTACAGTAATTATTATGCTCCCGCACATAGATATTTCCTTTTCCACGGATCTTTGTTAGGACAACATCTCTGTTTTCTTCCTCAAAGCAGCGTCTGATCTCTGCACTGGATTTTGGGGAAAAACGGATTCCGGCTTTTGCAAAAACAACATAGCTTCCGGCTATCTTATCCTTCAGCTCCGCCACAAGATCCCCGCATTCCAGTCCGTCAATATATAAAAGATCCCGGTCATCCAGCATCTCCCGGAAACGAGGATCCTCCGGATTGAACTCTCCGTAGATCTTATCCAGCTCTTCGTCCTTGAGCTCTTTCTCCTTTTCTCCGGCTTCCTCCAGCTCCCGCATGTCCCGTTCATCAGGAATATCCATATCTCCTGCAATGCATACTGCAAGGATCTGTACCGTTCCTTCCTGTGTGACCTCACGTACATTTTTAAAGGTTCTGTAAAGCTTTGCGGTATCTTTTGCAAAAACAACTACTGAAAATTCATACTCCCTGTTCATATTGCTCCTTTTGTATCCTTACATTAAAATTTTTTCTCTTTCAGCCTTCTTTTCAGTTTGTCCGGTATTTGAGCATTGGCTATATATTCATAAATTCGTTTGCTGTTGTCATTGTCCCTGTAGGGAAGAAGCTCATCTCTTCTTCCTGAAAATTCCGGTTTTTCACGGAATCCGTTCCTCGCATATTCTCCGATAAGGTCTACCAGCTGGTTCTGATCCCATGCCAGATCTCCGAAAACATCTTTTTTGTAGTCCATATAGCTTCCCTGGACTTTCTCATAGGTTTCCAGATCAAAGGGATAAAATATCACCGGTTTTTCCTGATAGTAGACATCCCAGGAAACAGAAGAATAATCGGTGATCAGCATATGGCAGCTCATCAGAAGCTGATTCAGCGGCATGGTCCCAAATGGGATCAGCCGGATATGCCTGTCTTCCACCTGAAAGCTCCGGATATGTTCCCTGAATTTCGGATGGATATAAAAGTTCAGCGTGATATTTTCCTTTTCCAGAAGAGTCTTAAGCCTCTCATTCTGCAGAAATGCTTTATAACGCTGATAGTATTCACTTTTTTTAAACTGCTCCTCGCTGATATCCTCCAGCCAGCTTCTCCATGTAGGCATCAGCAGGATCTCTTTATGAGCCGGATCCGACTTGTCCTCCAGCACATCCCACCTGGCCAAACCGGTGATGATGATCTCTTCATTATCGTATCCGAAATAATCATGGATGATCTTCTGTTCATAACCCGAAGACACCACAAACAGTGCCATCTGATTGCCTCCGCCTTTATGAAAGGTCCTGTGGCATTGCTTGAAGCCCATCACTCCATGCTGGAGAAATACGATGTTCTTCCGTGCCTGATACAGAACCTTGTAGATGCTGTTGGGCGAATCCCAGATATAAAAATGCCGTATCGCATCGGTAGATATCAGATACCGGGCAGCGCTGAGATAGATCATGTACTTAAATGACATGAACTGGATCACATTGGCATCATACTCTTTTACAGCCTGATAATCCGGACATTTTTTATCTATTACATAAAAAATCCGACTTCTGTCCTTCTCCGGTGCATGCTCCATACAGTACCGGAAAAAATAGAGGCCGTTGTCCTGTGCCATTGTACAGTATTTCTCGCAAATCAGCCATAATTTCTTATGATCCCAGTAAGGTTTCAGAATAAAATAGCAGAATAATGCGAGAAATTCTTTTGCTATAAATGCATAGCTGTCATATTTCGGATCATATTTCCGGTATTGAATGGTAAACTGCCTTGCTCCGTTGACAAAGGGATAAACCATATGCCCATCCCCGGTTCTGGTCCATCTTGGAAAAAGGATCAGCTTAAGTTTAAGTTTTGAACTTAAGCCTCCCAGGATCGCATCCTCATAATTTCCTTTTCCTTCTTTATCCACAGATGCCACCACATCCCAGAATGCGGTTTCCATCGGATACTGATCTACATTGATCTGTGCATGATACACGATCGTATTTCCTTTTTTTGCTGTCTGCATTTCAAAAGGAAAACTTGTATCCAGCACTGCATTTCGCTGTTTCAGCTTCAGGGAACGGATCCTTCCTCTGGATCCTTCCAGCTCAAAACTGATCTTTATGGTTCCTTTTGTCAGCGAAAATTTCCTGGTTTTTACCTTGATCTCCGCCGGAGCTTCCATTAACTGCTGCAATTTTTCACCACCTGTTACATTTCTTTGATCGCTTTGTAATTTCTTTCACAGTTCTTTGTATCCCACAGATCAAAATATTTTCCGTGTCTTTCCAGATAGATCTCTTCATTGGCAAATCCCTGCTTATGCAGGCGGATCAGCCAGTCCGTTACTTCCTGTTCCGTTACACATACCGGACCGAAGCCATCTTTCCGGAAATCAAAATACCCGATCTGATGATGACTTTGCCGGAATTTTTCATTGTCAAACTGGTAGTAGACCAGTGGCTTTTTCATGTAGGCAAAGTCCATGGCCACACTGGAAAAATCAGTCACCAGCACTGCGGACTCTTTAAGGAGTGTCTGCACATCGTACTCAGGCCAGGACGCCACTGTGATCTTCGGATGATCCACATGAAAATATTTCAGGAACCGATGCATTTCCCTGTGCGGATAAAAGATGATCTGAAGATCGTTCTCCTCAATGTAGCGAATCAGTCTCTCATCCTTGAGAAGTGCATCCCAGTAACGGTAATAATCGGTTTCCATGAATTTCTGTGCTTCCAGCTCGTGATCAGAGGCTGAGATCTCATTGCGGATATACATACGCCAGGTCGGCATGATCAGGATCTGGTTCTTTTTTACCTTCATATCATGAAGCTGGTCAAAACGACACAGTCCCAGCTCCTGCACATAGCCTTCCGGATATCCGTACCGGTCATTGACATATTTCCACTCATCATAGGTACTGGTAACAAAAAGGCTCATTTTTGTATGCGGATAGTACAGAAAACTAAGATCTGCCGTAATGATCCCATGCTGCAGGAACGCCCGCTTGTTCCGTAGGATTCCGTAAACCTCCAGCACATAGCAGATGGCTGCGTTTGGTTTTCCCATTTTCTGGGAGCTGATATTTTTTGATGCAGCCAGATAGTAGATCCAGTGGCGGAAGCTTCCATACTGGATCACAGGTCCCAGATCTTTTACCCGGGCATAATCCGGAGATTTTCTATTGATAGCGTACACTGCATCCTCACTGGTATTTTCTCTCAGATATTTGTACAGCCAGAATCCGTTATCCCGGCATTCATTCTCTGTATCACAGAGAAGCCAGAGATCCCTGCGAAAAAGTCTGTAGACCATCGCAATGGGAAATGCCAGGATAAACTTGATGATGTGAAGCAGATCCCCAGGTTTTACTCGTTTCAGTTTTTCAAGAAATGTCTGTTCCATGTTTCCCTCTGTTTACAGGATCCCGGTTTATTCCTCTGACCAGTCTCCGTTATCATCCCAGACAATCTCTCCGTCTCCGCTGTCATCTGTATCTGTACTGTTGTCAAGAGAATCGTCACCGCTTCCGCTGTTGCCGCTGTCATCTACATAGTCGCCGCTATCATCACTGCTGTCATAGTTTCCATCATCACTGCTGTTGTCGTAGCTTCCGTCATCGCTGTTGTCATAGCTTCCGTCATCACTGTTATCATAGCTTCCATCATCACTGTTGTCATAGCTTCCATCGCTGCTGTCGGAAGAAGTATCCGTGATACCGGAAGAACTGTCTGTCAGATCTGAAGCATCTGTGCTGTCTGCGGAATCACTGCTGTCCGCCTCACTGTTATCCGTTTCCACATTGCCAATAGTGCTCTTCTCACTCTTGTCACTGAGGCTTGTATAGGTCAGGTATGCTTCTCCGTTATCGATCATCAGTTTTGCCTTTTCCATATCGCTCAGCTGTACACTGTAGATCTCATAGGCATTTCCGTCTCCGTCTACGATCTTCATATCATAGATGGCATCTCTTGCAGAATCCGGGGTGTAATACATCTGCACCTGCTCCGCATCTTTGATGGTAGCTTCTGCAGGAACAAGACTTTTGCCCCATTCTTCCCCTCCTGCCGCGCGGAGATAGATCTCACGGATCTCTCCCTTCGTGCTGTTGGTAAGATAAACAAATTTTGCAGTACTGGTCTTTACACCGATCAGCTTCGGTGCAGGTGTAGATGTGGGAAGCGGTGTGGATGTAGCCGGTGCAGCCGTAGGGGCGGCCGTAGGAACCGGTGTTGGTGTCACCTCTGCTGTTTCCTTTGATGATTTTCCACAGCCGGCAATACCAAGCGCCGTCACTGCTGTCAGTACGATCAAAAGCTTCTTATATTTCATAATGATTACCTCCAGATTGCAGTTTTATGCTAAAAATGTTTTTCCAACGAAGTATCCGAGCACCAGGATACCAAGAATGATCCTGTACCAGCCGAATACTTTAAAATCGTGTTTCTTGATATATCCCATCAGGAATTTGATGGCAAGAACAGATACCACAAAGGATACCACAACACCTACGATCAGGATGATCAGCTCTGTGGAGCTGAAGGCAAAACCGAATTTGACCAGTTTCAGAAGACTTGCTCCGAACATAACCGGAATTGCCAGGAAAAAGGTAAATTCTGCTGCAACTGTACGGGATGTTCCTGCAAGGATTCCTCCGATAATGGTAGATCCGGAACGGGATGTTCCCGGAATCACGGAAAGCACCTGGAAGCAGCCGATGATCAGCGCTGTCTTAAAGGAAAGCTCATCCAGTCTGGTGCAGGTTGGTCTGCGGCGTTTGTTGTAGTTCTCGATAACGATAAAAAGCACACCATAAACGATCAGCATGATGGCAACGACCACATAGTTGTAAAATTTCTTTTCAATAATGTCATTAAAAGGAAGAGCGATGATGATCGTCGGCAGACATGCTACCAGGATCTTAAACCAGAGGATCCACTTATCCTTATCACAGTATTTTTCTACAAAAGTAAGGACAGTTCTGGGTACTGCCGGCTGTTTACGCAGTGCCATCTGTGTTTTCTTCGGGATTTTTCTTATGTAAAAAGGCCACAGCTTGTTCCAGTACAGTACAACAACTGCCAGGATCGCGCCAAGCTGGATCACCACCAGGAAAAATTCCATAAATGCCTCGGATACATTCAGCTTGATAAACTCATCCACAAGGATCATATGTCCGGTACTACTGATCGGAAGCCACTCGGTGATTCCCTCCACAATACCGAGAAGGATAACCTTCAGTAATTCTATAAAAATCATGTTAACTCCTTTCTAAAAGCAAGATAAGGACAGGGCCGGTATGTGAACGACGGCCCCGTCCTTATCAGTATATTACATATTTGACAATTCGTAAACTTTTAATTTTTTATTTCACAAAATTTACAATTTTTTATCGATTGTCGATGGTGGCGATATCTACCAGAGTCAGGTGGTTCAGGTCTGTATTCTCAAGACTTGTGACCAGAGCCTCTGCAGTATCAAGGCTTGTAAGCACATTGACACCTGTTTCGATAGCATTACGACGGATCACGAAACCATCCTTCTGATGCTCAACACCCTGTGGCGGTGTGTCGATAACAACATCGATCTTGTGGCCAAGGATCAGGTCCATCAGGTTCGGAGACGGCTGCTCCAGCTTGTTGGTACGTGTTACCTTGATTCCGTTTTCAGTCAGTACGCTTGCAGTACCTCTTGTTGCAAAGATACGGTATCCCTGAGCTTCGAAACGTTTTGCGATCGGAATGATGTCCTTCTTATCCTCATCTTTTACAGTGATGATCATCTGTTTGTGCTTCGGAAGACGGATTCCGGCTCCGATGAAGGCTTTGTAAAGAGCCTCGTTAAAGGTTTTTGCAATACCAAGGCACTCACCTGTGGATTTCATCTCAGGTCCGAGGCTGATATCTGCGCCCCTGATCTTCTCAAAGGAGAATACCGGCATCTTGATTGCAAAGTACTCTGCTTCCTTCTGAAGTCCCGGTGTATAACCCAGCTCTTTGATCTTGCGGCCAAGGATGACTCTTGTTGCAAGAGGAACGATCGGAATTCCGGTTACCTTGCTGATGTACGGTACTGTACGGCTGGAACGCGGGTTAACCTCGATCACATATACATCCTCGCCTACAACGATGAACTGAATATTGATCATACCGATAACATGAAGTGCCTGTGCAAGACGACGTGTGTATTCGGCGATGGTATCTTTTGCTTTCTGGCTGATGGTCTGTGCCGGATATACGGAAATACTGTCTCCGGAGTGGATACCTGCACGCTCGATGTGCTCCATGATTCCAGGGATCAGGATGTCCTCACCGTCGCATACTGCATCGACCTCGATTTCTTTACCCATCAGGTACTTATCAACAAGGATCGGATGCTCCTGTGCGATCTGGTTGATGATTCCGATGTACTCTTCCACATCCTCATCGCTGACAGCGATACGCATTCCCTGTCCTCCAAGTACATAGGACGGGCGGACAAGTACCGGATATCCCAGCTCGTTGGCTGCTTTTTTCGCCTCTTCTGCTGTGAATACGGTATGTCCCTTCGGTCTCGGGATCTCACATTTCTCAAGGATGGCATCAAAGAGCTCTCTATCCTCTGCAGCATCTACGTTCTCAGCAGATGTTCCGAGGATCTTAACGCCCATCTTGATCAGTGCCTCTGTAAGCTTGATAGCTGTCTGTCCACCGAACTGAACAACAGCTCCGTCCGGTTTCTCGATATTTACAACATTCTCAACATCTTCCGGTGTCAGCGGCTCAAAATACAGCTTATCTGCAATATCGAAGTCTGTACTTACTGTCTCCGGGTTATTGTTGATGATGATCGTCTCATATCCTTCTTTCGCAAATGCCCATGTACAGTGTACAGAGCAGAAGTCGAACTCGATACCCTGACCGATACGGATCGGGCCGGAACCAAGTACCAGGATCTTTTTCTTATCTTTTGTTTCTACAGCTTCATTCTCTGTCTGCTCATCGCCGTATACAGAATAGTAATATGGTGTCGCTGCCGCAAACTCTGCTGCACAGGTATCAACCATCTTGTATGCTGCACGGATGCCGTACTCTTTACGCAGGTCTTTGATCTCAGCTTCTGTCTTTCCTGTCAGGTCTGCGATGATGTAGTCCGGGAACTCCAGACGTTTTGCTTCCAGAAGAAGGTCTTTGTCCAGCTTCTGAGTTTTCAGAGCCTGCTCCATCTCAACAAGGATAGCCAGCTTATCGATGAACCAGATGTCGATCTTTGTGATATCATGAAGCTTCTCCTGGGAAACATTTCGTCTCAGGGCTTCTGCGATCTTCCAGATACGGCGGTCATCCACAATGTTCAGCTCGTCCATCAGTTCTTCATCAGAAAGATGTGAGAAATCATAGGACATCAGACTGTCTACATGCTGCTCCAGGGAACGGATAGCCTTCATTAAAGCACCCTCAAAGTTATGGCAGATACTCATAACCTCACCGGTAGCCTTCATCTGTGTAGTCAGTGTACGTTTTGCTGTGATGAATTTATCAAATGGCAGACGCGGGATCTTAACAACACAGTAATCCAGCATCGGCTCGAAGCTTGCATATGTTTTGCCTGTGATGGCGTTCGGGATCTCATCCAGAGTGTAGCCAAGTGCGATCTTTGCAGCAACCTTTGCAATCGGATAACCGGTCGCTTTGGAAGCCAGTGCGGAAGAACGGCTGACACGCGGATTTACCTCGATAACACAGTACTCGAAGCTGTCCGGATTCAACGCATACTGTACGTTGCATCCGCCGGTGATGCCGAGCTCGGTGATGATGTTGAGTGCGGAAGTACGCAGCATCTGATACTCTTTATCTCCAAGTGTCTGCGAAGGTGCTACTACGATTGAATCTCCTGTATGCACACCGACCGGGTCGATATTTTCCATGTTACATACTGTGATGCAGTTGCCGTTGGCATCACGCATTACCTCGTATTCGATCTCTTTCCATCCTGCGATGCAGCGCTCTACTAAAACCTGTCCTACACGGGATAAACGGAGACCATTTTCCAGGATCTCAGCACACTGCTCCGGGTTCTGTGCAATACCGCCACCGGAACCTCCCAATGTATACGCAGGACGAAGAACTACAGGGTAACCAATCTTGTTGGTAAATGCGATACCGTCCTCGATATTCTTTACAACCTGTGAAGCCGCGATTGGTTCACCGATTTTCTCCATGGTATCCTTGAAGGCCTGACGGTCCTCAGCCTTAAAGATGGTCTCTGCTGTTGTTCCGATAAGCTTTACTCCCTGCTCATCAAGGAAAATCGGGCAGATGAGATTACTCGCGCAACCGAAGACCAGGATTTTCTCGATTCCCTTTACAAGGAGTTTCATCTATAACCAAACTGTGAGGGGATGC
>OGQS01001287.1_pt1 | contig 14092 bp, 8 predicted proteins | sample 1553331 | NCBI WGS metagenome assembly OGQS01 (sample SAMEA2580012, study PRJEB22360) | human gut metagenome | biome: human gut; feature: human-associated habitat; material: faeces | place: Denmark | collected 2008/2010
TGGTCGGTGAGGAACGCCTCCTTGCTCACCGACCAAGCTACCGTTCATCGGTGAGCAAGGATTTGTAGATTGAAATAAGAGTCGTTTCCAAGCTATTTCACTTCTAACTTCGCTGATTGCTGATCTGGCAAATAGCTATACATCAGAAAAAGAGAGATTCATTTATTCCGATTCTGACGTAAGATTAGTGCAAAAAGAATGATTTATCAGCAAAGTGCTACCTTTTCACATTCTTCAAACAAACATTTAAGCTCCTTTTGAATTACTGCCCTCACACCGGTTCTAATTAAAGCAGGGAAAATGTATAAAACATCCTGTTTTTATGTATAGCCCAATTTTAAGCAAACAAAGATTTATTTCTCGCGATATTCCAACGGAGTCATCTTCACCTGTTTACGGAAGTATTTATTGAAAAAGGAATGATTGTTAAAGCCCAAAGAGAATGCTATTTCTTTTACCGGCAACCGGGTGGTTTTCAGTTGTGCTTTCGCGTTCATGATAATAATCTCCGTGATGATTGCCAACGGACTGTATCCGCTTGCTCTCCGAATTGCACTAGAGAAATGCGCTGCAGTAACTCCACACTTTTCTGCATAAAATGCCACTTCATGCTCACTGGTATAATGAGCCATCAGCAGCTGTATAAACTGCCTGTACAACTCCTGCTCTCTTCTAAAGGGTTCGTCAGTCTCCCTGCCATAGCGTTTATACAGTTCTTTCGTTCCCTGTAAGAAAATAGCCAGTATGGAGCGTATTATGTCTTTATTTTCCAATGAATGTGGAAGTGTATAAGCACGAATCAGCAAAAGATATACATTTCGATACAAGCCGGCAATATCGTCTTGCAGAGAAATGACAGGGCTATTTAAGATCATAGGCATAGAGTCTAGCAGGATTTCCACATAGTTGCCGGAAAGCATAAAATCGGATGAAAAACCGGCAAAAGAAATGCGGGTATCAGACGAAACTTCGTGTATCTGAATAAACGAATTAGGAAGGACAATTACAAAATCATTCTTACGAATGACAACCTCCAACAAATTAATGGTAGCTTTCACCATCCCTTCGGTACAGAGTACAAAGACACCGGCTTTTATTTTGCATGGGAAATTACTGTAATAGTTTAAAATATCCCCAGTGATACTATCATCTGCTATAAAATCAATCGGAAGGTCAAATTTGGGAAAGGAGTCGTTTATTATCATCGTCTAGTTTTTTAGTTTATCAAAAATATCCATTCCATCCGAATTCCAAACAAAGAGTTCAAAAATGGTATCTTATATCTTACAAACAGAACATTGTTTTCTTCTTTATTAGGAGTGTTCTTTAGAAAATAACAAAGATAGAACATTGAATCCCAAGAATGGAGCTTGACGGCAGTCACCTATTCACCGTACTTTGCACTGTTTTAAATAATACATTAAAATAAAACCTAAAAGAGAATGAGAACTTTGAAAAAACTTCTTTATGTAGCTTGTACAGCTTCCCTCCTTACATCTTGCGAGGAAACCTATAATGACAAGCTATTCTGGCCGGGAGAGCTCAACCAGGAGTATGGCTCATACATCAAACCAGCCACTTTAGACCTGACCTACAGCGGAGAAAAACTTGTTGGAAAAACTGTCGATTTCAAAACAGACGACAGTGAAAAAGGAACCATCACACTGAACGACATTATTCCGGGAGAAAAAACAACTCCTATCCAAATCGATTTATGCGAACAGGGAGATTCCTATACATTTAGTGGAAAGAATATCACAATGAAAGGGGCAATGGTGACATACAGCGGAACCCTCACTCCGAAAACGATGAAACTGGATTTGAATGTAACGATGCCGCAAAATCAATGGATAAAAACTTATCAGATGAGCGAACTGACACGCGGCAGAGGAAAAGATGTCGTACGCAATCAGACAACCGGCGAATATGAATGGGGAGAGTCGGACAATCAGATACTGACAGCAGCCCTCTATACCGACATGGATTTAGAGATGGTAAAGGATGCGGGAAGTTTGTACGCAACCGTATCCGTTATTATAAAAGGCATGGGAGGATACCTCTTACCGCAATTACTCAAAAGTGTCACTTTGGAATCCGACGGAAACATTACGGCCGAATATACATCGGACGAACTGCAATTGGGGGAACAGAAGTTCAGCGAAATCGACATGGATAATCCCGCATCCCAGCAACAACTCATTAATTTCATCATGATGAAGTTAATGTTCAATACATTGTCTGCCGATGACATTACTGACGCAACTCAGGGACGCAATTATGCAAAGTCTCCCCGGGGACTGGCTTTCTGGTATCTGAAAAATGACCTTCTCTATGTCAAACTAAACCTTCCGGGTATTATCAGCCTGACCATGCAAGGGCAGGGACAGACGGTCGATGCTCATCTGATAGCAGGCATTGCAGATGCTATCCTGAAATCTAATCCTTTCTTACTGAAGACTCTACTGGGAATTGTGAGCGAATCATTGGATAACTCTTTATTATCTATGATCGCCAATATGGATCACCAAAGTTTTCAGATGTTCTTCTCGTGGATAAAGGAAGGCATCCCCATGCAGATAGAAAAGGAGAACGGACATACGCATATCTATCTGAACAGGGAAGCACTGAGCCCTCTCATAGCCTTCATCCCCAATCTTCAGCCAGCGATGGAAGGTATTCCTAACTTCGGTCCGATGTTGTACAATTCCTATATAGGTCCACTGTATGATAACTGGTCTATCATCACCCAACTGGACTTGGGACTCGACCTGACAGACAAAAACGAATGAGACTTTCCACCAGAAAAAAACATAAATTACAGAAACAATGAAGAAACTATATATTCTGACATTATTCATCTGCCTTGCCGGGTTCGGGACTAGTTTTGCCCAAACGTTGAAAGGGCATATATATGACGCCAATACCAATGAACCTTTGGTTGGCGCAGCGGTAACGTACAAATTACACGGCAATCAAGGAACCGTGTCCGACATAAACGGAGCGTATGAAATCAAACTTCCGGAGGGAGGTGTCGACCTTGTGTTCAGCTATATCGGTTATGAAGACGTTCTGATGCCCATTGTTATCGGCAAACGTGAAGTAATCACTAAAGACGTGTACATGAAAGAAAGTACCAAGCTGCTGGAAGAGGTAGTGGTAAGCGCCGGACGCTTTGAGCAAAAGCTCAGTAATGTCACCGTATCCATGGACTTGGTGAAAGCGGGCGATATCGCCCGTCAGGCCCCGACGGATATCACTTCTACTCTCCGCACGCTGCCCGGTGTGGATATAGTGGACAAACAGCCTTCCATGCGTGGCGGCAGCGGATGGACTTACGGAGTAGGTGCCCGCAGCCAGATTCTGGTAGACGGAATGAGCACACTGAATCCAAAGACCGGAGAAATCAACTGGAATACCGTACCTCTAGAAAACATCGAACAGATAGAAGTCATCAAGGGAGCCTCATCCGTTTTGTACGGTTCGTCTGCTCTCAACGGTATTATCAATATCCGTACCGCCCGTCCGGGGTTGACACCAAAAACCCGCTTCAGTGCCTATATCGGCATATACGGTGATGCCGAGAATGACGAATACCAATGGAGCGACAAGAGTTTCTGGAAGGACGACAAATATTCCGTCAAACCCATCCTGCGCGGAAACCTTCTCAGTGGTATACGAAATCCTATTTATGAGGGCTTTGATCTCTCCCACTCCCGCCGTATCGGTAACTTCGATGTCAGCGGCAGCATAAACCTCTTTACCGATGAAGGATACCGGCAGCAAGGATACAACAAACGTTTCCGCATGGGCGGCAATCTGACTTATCATCAACCGGACATGGGTATGAAGATATTGAACTATGGTCTGAATGTTGACTTTCTTTCTAATCAATACGGAGATTTCTTCATCTGGAGATCACCAACAGAAGTTTACAAACCTTCTCCTTTCACCAACATGGGACGCGAAGAGAACAACTTCCACATCGACCCGTTCATCAACTATGTGAATCCGGAAAACGGAACGTCACACAAGATCAAAGGACGTTTCTACCATAGTGCCGACAACATAGTCAAGCCCAGTCAGGGAGCATCCATCACTGATATCCTTGGGAATATGGGAACGAACGCCCAGACTATACAGAATATAGCAGGCGGCGATTACAGTTCGCTCTACCCGGCATTGGTCGGCATCGGCTCCGGTCTGATCAACAATAATCTGGAAGATGCCATGAACGGGGTATTCACTTCCTTGGGCAACATCTTCCCCAACGCCACCACCGCCGATTATTGTGACCTCATCTCATGGGTGATGGACAACGGACTGCCAAGTGACCTGATGAGCAGCATACAAAACGGACAAGTTCCCAGTGATCTCATTCCCTGGCTGTCCAACGTAATGAATCCGACCCGAAACAACGTCCAGACGAAAACGGACAAGAACTACAATTATTATCTCGACTACCAGTTCAACAAGAAATGGGACGGCGGCGCACAGATCACTACCGGAATGACTTATGAACATGTCCGCTACAATTCCTCCATCATGGATCAAGTTTACAAAAGCGATAATGTAGCCGCCTTTTTCCAGTACGACCAACGCTTCTGGGACCGCCTGAGCGTATCGGCAGGTGTACGTGCCGAATATTATCGTGTGAACAATCATCACCGTGAAGCCGAAACGAAAATATTCGGGGCCAAAGTCCCGTTCCGTCCGGTGTTCCGTGCCGGACTGAACTATCAGTTAGCCGATTACAGCTTTATCCGCGCCAGTGCCGGACAAGGTTACCGCAACCCGTCCATCAACGAGAAATATCTTCGCAAGGATATCGGAGGAGTGGGTATCTATCCGAATCTCGGCATCAAGCCGGAAAAAGGTTACAATGCTGAATTGGGATTCAAGCAAGGATATAAGATAGGCAACTTTCAAGGGTTTGTAGACGTAGCGGGATTCTATACCGAATACAGAGACATGGTTGAATTTCAGTTCGGCCTGTTCAATAATGCAGACTACAGCATGATCAACAGCATCAGCGATGCTATCCAGATGCTGACAGACGGCAAAGGCTTTGGCATCGGAGCACAGTTCCACAACGTATCAAAAGCGCAAATCTACGGTATGGAAATTTCGACAAACGGTGTTTATGACTTCAACAAGAACACGAAACTGTTCTATAATCTGGGATACGTATATACCGAGCCCCGCGATGCCGACTACAAAGAACGTAATGAAATAGAAGATTTATACACTGATGCTCTTCAGATGAAAGAAAAATCGAATACAGGCAAGTATCTGAAATACCGTCCGAAGCACAGCTTTAAAGCAACGGTCGATTTTCAATGGAAACGCATCAACTTGGGCGCCAATTTTGCATGGAAGAGCAAGATACTGGCAGTGGACTATCTCATGATGGATGAACGTGAAAAGCAACAACAAGACCTAATGGACTATGTACGCACGGTTCTCTTCGGAAAATCGAGAGGAGAAACGCTGGCTACATACTGGAAAAAACATAATACTGACTATGCGACCGTCGATTTACGCTTTGGGGTAAAAGCCACCAAAGAAGTCGCCTTCCAGTTCATGGTCAATAATCTGTTGAATAAAGAATACAGCTATCGCCCGATGGCAGTTGCTGCACCCCGTACTTTTGTAGTGAAAATGGATATCACATTCTGAAAGAACTCACTAAAATGACTGGTTGAACCTGTCGGGGAAATCTCCCCGACAGGTTTATTCATTTCCGTCAAACAAAACAATCATTCCATCTCCATACAAAGAAAAACTTCCTCCAACAACCAGCAACGTATATTAACACTAAAAACGAATTATTTGTTACCGATTCTGCATTCCTGTGTGATTTTTGTTTATTTTTGGCAACTAGTATAACACATACAACAAAACACCACCTTTAATGAAGAGGAATATCTATATATTATTTGCTATAAGTCTGCTTATCCGAATGCTCCCATTACATTCCGCCAATTCAGACACTGAGCATCTGTCCACATTAAAACGATTAATAGACAGTAACATAGCATATGATTCCCTGGCGCCGATGGACAGTGTCATCGTTTGGGGACAGCAAATAAGCCCTATACTGGAAAAAGATAATAAGATGGAATTATCTTTCAGCATCAGGCAATTAGTAGTATATCTCTATTCCCTGCGTGGAGATATCGGAAATGCCATCGACGAAGCCAAAGAAATGTATGAAAAGGCAGAAACCATAAAGTATGATTTTGGAATGGCTCTTTCAAGTGCAGCTATCGGAGATGCCTATTTCTGCTCCAATATGCCTGAAGAAGCCATCGCGTCTTATAAAGAAGCGATTCGCCACCCTGCCGCCTCTCCGGAAAACAATTACTATAAAGAAATGACTATTCTGAAACTTATTCAGACGCTCATACTGAAAGAAAGGACACAGGAAGCAGAAAAATACAGGAAAATGCTTTCCGAATCAAAATCCATACACAGCAATCAAACGCTGCAATTCCTGACACTTGCTACAGATGTGTCCTATTATATCCAAAAGAACGAATTACCAAACGCTCACAACTGCCTTCTACAAGCAGAGCAAATCTACCTGTCGGACAAGCAACCCTATTACAGTACTACGTACAATTATATGCAGGGACGATATAACGCAGCCATAGGAAAACATACGCTTGCCCTGCAATACTATGACAATATTCTGACAGATATCCGACAAAAGATGCAATCCATCATTTACTTGCAAATAGCTTATATAAAAGCAAACTTACTGATAGAGATGGATCATAAAAAGGAAGCGGCACGCCTGTATGAAGAAATCAGTATGATCACCGATTCCGTAATAGCTCCCAGTTATGCCCACCGCATCAACAATCTTCGGGCTTCTTATGAGGAGAACCGGATGAAAGTGGAGAATAAAGCTGAGTTCAACCGAATTTTCCTGGGTGGCATTGTTATCGGAATCATCGTTCTGGGTGTCATGATTTATCTGGTGATACACATAGTAAAACAAAACAAAAAAATAGCCGAATCCAAAATCCGCATGGAGCAATCGCGGCTCAATGCAGAGAATGCCATGCAGAGCAAAAGTCTTTTCCTGTCCAATATGAGTCATGAAATCAGGACTCCGCTTAGTGCTCTCTCCGGCTTCTCCAGCCTGCTCACCGAACAGGCACTCGACGAAGAAACACGCCGCCAGTGCGGTGATATCATACAGCAGAACTCCGACTTATTGTTAAAACTGATCAACGATGTCATCGACCTTTCCAACCTGGAAATCGGAAATATGAAGTTTAATTTCAACTATTGTGACGCCATAGCCATTTGTAATAATGTAATTGATACCGTCAATAAAGTGAAGCAAACGCAGGCAGAACTCCGATTCAACACATCATTACCATCTCTAAAGTTATATACCGATGATTCACGCTTGCAACAATTACTGATCAACTTATTGATTAACGCTACCAAATTCACCCCACAGGGAAATATAACTCTCGAAGTTCAGCAGGAATCAAAAGATTTCGCCTTGTTCTCCGTCACCGATACCGGTTGCGGAATCCCATTGGAAAAGCAAAGCTCGATTTTCAATCGTTTCGAGAAGTTGAACGAAGGGGCACAGGGCACCGGACTCGGACTTTCTATCTGCCAACTGATTATTGAACGAATCAGCGGCAAGATTTGGATAGATCCGAACTACACCACCGGATGCCGATTTTACTTTACTCACCCCATCAATCCCACAAAGCAAGGAAAGGAAGCACAGTCATGAAGCGATTATTGATTCTCTTTATTATAGCGGCACTGGCAGGAGGTACAACCAGAACTTTTGCCTACAATACCTCATCGGCCAAAGATAGTTTACTCCAGGTCCTGGACACTTTGCCGGTCGGCGAATCCCGTTTCGCTACGCTTTATTCATTAGCATATCTGGACCCGATGTCGCCTTCCTGCGTCTATTATCTGGGAAAATTGCTGGATGAAGCCACCCAACATGGCAACAAATACTATCAATGTCTCGCCCTATATGCTCATGTCGTTTATTATTACAACCACCAAGATGAAGAAAATACAGCAAGCTGGATGGACAAGCTTGCTGAAACAGCTATAGAAAACAAACAGTATGACTTGTATTTCGAAGGAAAAAGGGCTGAAATAACTATCTATATCATAAAACACCAGATAGAATACAGCATCACCCAAGCCGAAGAGATGTTTAAGCTGGCACAAAAATTAAATAGTGCCAAAGGAATGTCGTCAGCAAAACTATGCCTGATGACAGCCTACTTGTCTACTGCACGCTTTAAAGAAGGGGAAGAAGCCGGTTTCGAAGCTTATCGCCTTCTGCCGCCAACTGCCACGCTGGAATCACGCAAAAGCGTGCTGCAAGAGATAGCTCTGGCATGTTACGGTATAAAAAACAAAGATTTCCTAGCCTACTTACAGGAATACCAAAAAGTACTTGATACCCTGTCAGACCGGAAAAACAGACCGGAAAGCTACAGCTACTTACTGCTGGAGAGCTTATATGCCGATTATTTTCTGAACGAAGGCAAACTGGAAGAAGCCCGTCTTCATCTGAAAAAGATGGATGAGTACTTCTCACCAACCACTTATATCCCATGTCGCGGACTGTATTATAATGTGTATGCCCATTATTATCGGATAATCAAAGAATACGATAAGGCCTTGGCATGTTCTCAAAACGCAATCGAACTTCTATCAGCAGTTACAGACGATGAGGGATTAAGAAATAAAATAGCACATGCAGGTATTCTCACAGATGCGGGGCAAGCAGATAAGGCAATACCACTGTTCCAAAGTTTACTGGCAAAGAAAGATTCATTCTACCGGGCATTATCCATCTCCCAAACAAACGAAATTTATCAGATGCGTAACATGGACAATCTGCTTCTCGAAAAGGAACAATACAAAGCAATGGTTCATTACGCCGGACTAGGTTTGATAGCCATCGCATTATTAATCTTAACCCCATCCGTCATACGCATCTATTATGTACGCAAAAAACTAAAAAAAGAAGAAGAGGAAATCCGCAAAATGAGCCGGATAGCGGAAGAAGCAAACGAAGTAAAAAGCCGTTTCCTTGTTAACATGAGCTACAATATACGTATCCCGTTGAATAACGTCTTAGGTTTTTCACAACTCATGACTACAGACCCAGAAAGCATGGATGCTGCCCAATGGAAAGAATATTCGGAAATCATCCAGACCAATTCCGCTGAACTGATACAACTGGTTAACGACGTACTCGACCTCTCCAGACTGGAAGCAGGCAGAACCAAATGGCAGATGCAGGAGCACGAAATCATCTCCCTGTGTTCGGATGTTCTCAGTATGGTACGCATGAAATACGGAGATAAGATACAGACTGACTTTCATACAGAAATAGAAAGCCAACCATTACAGGTAGACACTGCCCGATTTACCCAGTTGATACTCAGCACACTGGTCTACACAGACCCATGTGAAGAGAAAAGGACAGTGTCTCTCTATCTGAACCGTGACACCCAAAAAGAACTATTTGTATTCCGGATTGTCAACAGTCCGCTAGCCGATCCGGCTTTACAAACACAAAAAGCAGAAATACGCCATAGCATCAACCGACTGACAATCGAATACTTCAAAGGTACATACACGATTCAACCGAACGCCCCGGAAGGTCCTACCCTCCTTTTCACATATCCATTTACTCAAACAAACAATCTATAATTATATGACCAATAATCTGATAACTCGAAGAATACGTTACATGCTCCTCATCGGTATACTCTTGTCAGCATTCTCTGCCATGAAGGCCTCTACGCTTCCGGCTTCCGTCGACAGCCTGCAAACTCTGCTGAAAAACGACACAGATGCCAGACAACGAGCCATCATCTATATCCATCTGGCAGATATTTATGTGGACAGCATCAATATAGCCCCTGTATATTGGGACAAAGCGCTTACCGAAGCCGCCAAAGCCAAAGACGAATATATGATGAAACTTGCACTGGATATGCTCATACAGCGATACTCTCCTAAAGATAAAGAGAAAGTAGAAAAATACATATCATTCGCCCGGCAAAACCTTCCGGAAGAACATAACACCTTGTTCCGGTATTATTTATATTGTTATAATATCTGGGCAGAAATGCGGAAGAACAATTCTCTGGAGACAATCGAACAGGAACTGAACAAACTGAAAAGCGAAAGTCGCGGACCAATGACACCCGAAGCACAGATTCAGTGGGAATATCTTACCGGAGTATCACTGGATTATTCGGCTATACTTACACATTCATACAATGATATTTCCAAAGCCATTCCTTATGTTGAGCGTGCGTTGACGAACTTATCAGTTTACCCCTTCCAGGACAAAATTCATTTCGAAACATTGTGCCGTTATGAATTAGCAGATTTGTACACTTCCACCGAAGACAAAAGAGCACCGGACGAAATCAAGAAAATGATCGAACTGCATAAGCAGTGGAACAACCTGAATACCACTTTCGACCGGCAGTTCCTTGATGAATCACACTATTATATGGCCAAATATGCTCAGATGATCTTTATGAAAGATATTATTTCTAATGAGGAAATCAAGAAATATTATCAGAAATATATTCAACTGGCACGCAAAAAGAAAATCATAAATACCACCTATGAAACCAGTGCCAGATACTATAAGACAATGGGTGAATATAAAAAAGCAATAGCCTATCTCGATTCCGCCATCGTACAAGGGAGATTCAAACCGGTCAATCTGGTCTCCATATATTCGATAAAAGCCGGTCTTTATTATGAACTGAATGATTTCAAAAATGCTTATCTGACCCTGAAAGAAAGTATTAAGTACCAGATGTCAGACAAGTCACAAAAGAAAGAGGAACAAATGGCAGAAATGCAGACCCGTTTTGATGTTAACAAACTGGAACTGGAAAAAAGCAAATTGTCCAACAGAAACAAACAGATAGCACTAGCTGCTACTTTCGCCCTATTATTGGCAGTAATCGGTTGGAGTACCTATCAGCGTATCATGGTAAAACGGCTGAAGAAAATACATCGGGAACTGATGATTGCAAACGAAGAAGTCAGAAAACAAAGCATCAAAGCTACCGAAAGTGAGAAAATGAAAACAGCTTTCCTCAATTCTATCTGTCACGAAATACGTACGCCGCTCAATTCAATCGCCGGATTCTCCGAACTGATCTTCGATGAATCTTTGGATACAGCCACCAGACAAGAGTTCCGGCAGTTGATACAAAGCAACTCTGTCGCATTAGCTTCTTTAATGGACAATATGCTGGAACTGTCACAACTTGTCAGTTCCGAACAACCTCTTCCTGTAGAATTTACCGACATATACAGACTATGTGTTGAAGAAATGGCCAAACTTAAAGAAACTCTGCACAATCCGAATATCGAATGTATCATCACAGGTGATAAAGACGAAGCGACGGCACCAACAAACGCCTTTTATCTTTCCCGCGTAATTGGCAATTTACTAAGCAACTCCGCCAAGTTTACAGAAAGCGGAACAATCACGGTGACCTGCAACATCGAGAAAGAAAAAAGACAACTGGTAATCTCCGTCACCGATACGGGCATCGGCATCCCTGCCGACAGACAGGAATGGGTATTCGAACGCTTTACCAAAGTAGACGACTTCAAACCGGGCACCGGACTCGGTCTGTACATCTGCCGCATTATCATACAACGTCTCGGAGGGCAGATCAGAATAGATACCGGCTATACTTCCGGCTGCAAAATGGTGGTTACTCTTCCTGTTTAGCCACCTTTCCGAATGCTTTTTCTGTTTACGGGTTCTTTCAGATTCGTCAACAATTCGTATCTTTGCCGCCCGAATACAATAAAGTCGTCAAAATGAAAAAACGAATTTTACTTATTGCACTCTTATTTTGTTCCGTTTTAGCACAGGCACAGGATGTTTTTGTAACAGCGGATTTCGTCAGCAGCTATATATGGAGGGGTATGGACAGCGGTAACGCCAGCGTACAGCCGTCATTAGGCGTCAACTGGAAAGGACTGACTGCCTATGTCTGGGGTTCGACCGAGTTTCGCCATAAGAATAATGAAATAGATTTGTCATTGGAGTACGAATACAAGAATCTGACCTTATACGCCAACAACTACTTCACGCAAACGGAAGAAGAACCTTTCAAGTACTTCAATTACAGTTCACACTCCACCGGACATACTTTTGAAGTCGGAGCCGGATATGTGATCAGTGAAAAGTTCCCGCTTTCAGTCAGTTGGTACACCACATTTGCGGGAAATGATTACCGCGAAAACGGGAAACGTGCGTGGTCCAGTTACTGCGAACTCAGTTATCCGTTCAGTATAAAGAAGGTGGACCTTGCCCTTGAAGCAGGCTTTACCCCCTGGGACGGCATGTATTCCAATAAATTCAACGTTGTCAACATCGGACTTTCGGCCACTAAAGAACTAAAGATTACTTCTACTTTCTCTTTGCCGATCTTCGGAAAAGTGATCGCCAATCCTTATGAAGAACAAGTCTACTTTGTAGTCGGCCTTACCTTATAACCCAAGCATATATAGCTTTCATTAGTTTCTACCGCTTGAAACTACAGTTTCATCGTCTTGGAACCAGAGTTTCTGCGGCTTGAAACTTTAGTTTCTACAGCTTGGAACTAAAGTTTCTGCGGCTTGGAACCATTGGTTTCAAGGCTTTGGAACTATAGTTTCATCGCATGGAAACCAACTAGACTAAAACATTCCTGAAATCGCCTGTATATGGAATAAAAACAAGAGCCTCCATCCCTTGTTACTTTACCTGCTTTTTATCCGTTGTCCCTCCTATCACGTTGTGACGGCAACTTCTTCCGTCACACTGCTGTCACCACTTGCTGTCACCAGATGAATCATTTATAGTCAGACAGTTACCCTTCGAATGGTGACAGTGACAGATGTTTTTATAAAAAACAATTCCTATGGTAGTGTCACTTTTTTCCGTTCCCATACCCCTTCTCCCCCAAACCACCACAGGACTAAACTAAACCCATAAACTTTCCCCTTATTTGCTCAAAAAACTTAATAATGTGCATTTTTTACTCGGTTTTCTTGTCAGAACCAAGTGTTTGAGTAAATTTGCACGCTGATAGTTAACCGGATAGTTTGGATAGCAAGATTATTACTACTTGACTACTGGCTGCTAATGTGTAGAAATACTAATACTAAAATTAATAGCATGAGTTTGAAAATTGTTGTATTGGCAAAACAAGTTCCCGACACACGTAACGTTGGGAAAGATGCCATGAAAGCCGACGGAACTATTAACCGTGCGGCACTCCCTGCCATCTTCAACCCCGAAGACCTGAATGCCCTTGAGCAAGCTCTTCGTCTGAAAGATGCTCACCCAGGCTCTACCGTAACCATTCTGACAATGGGACCGGGACGCGCCGCTGATATTATTCGTGAAGGACTTTTCCGTGGTGCCGATAATGGTTATTTGCTGACTGACCGCGCTTTTGCCGGTGCAGATACACTGGCTACAAGCTATGCCCTGGCAACTGCTATCCGCAAAATCGGTGAGTGCGACATTATAATCGGCGGTCGTCAGGCTATCGACGGTGATACGGCACAGGTAGGTCCGCAGGTGGCAGAAAAACTTGGTTTGACGCAAATCACATACGCTGAAGAGATTCTGGAAGTAGGTGACGGCAAAATCAAAGTGAAACGTCACATCGACGGTGGCGTTGAAACGGTAGAAGGTCCGCTGCCCATCGTTATCACAGTCAACGGCTCGGCTGCTCCCTGCCGTCCGCGTAACGCCAAGCTGGTACAGAAGTACAAACACGCCAAAACCGTTACGGAAAAACAACAAGGTAACCTCGACTATACCGATCTGTATGACAAGCGCGATTACCTCAACCTGCCCGAATGGAGCGTAGCCGACGTTAACGGCGACCTCGCCCAATGCGGTCTGTCCGGTTCGCCTACGAAAGTAAAAGCCATCCAGAACATCGTGTTCCAGGCCAAAGAGAGCAAAACCATCAGCGGCAGCGACCGTGATGTGGAAGAACTGATTGTTGAACTGTTAGCTAACCATACCATCGGATAA
>OGQS01001288.1_pt1 | contig 14077 bp, 13 predicted proteins | sample 1553331 | NCBI WGS metagenome assembly OGQS01 (sample SAMEA2580012, study PRJEB22360) | human gut metagenome | biome: human gut; feature: human-associated habitat; material: faeces | place: Denmark | collected 2008/2010
GCCAGTGTAGCGGTGGCATCCTATACAGGCAAAGGCGATTTGGAACATTTGGAACCGGCACTCGTCGGAGCATTGGAGGCCGGGATGACCATCAACGAAATAAACGAGGTGCTGGTTCACTCCTACGCCTATTGCGGATTTCCGCGCAGCCTGCGGGCTATCCAAACCTTTATGCAGGTGGTGAATGAGCGCAAAGCGAAAGGCTTTGACGATCCAGTAGGTCGGGAAGCAACGGCTATCGATGGCAGCCGCAGCCGTTACGAACGCGGACGTGACGTTCTTGCCGAAATATCGGGCATATCGGCTGATGCTCCGAAAGCAGGATACGCCCTATTCGCTCCAGCCATTGAACGATTTTTGAAAGAGCATTTGTTCGCCGACCTTTTTGAACGCGACCTGCTGACCTATCGGGAGCGGGAACTCGCCACAGTATCCATCCTTGCCGGAGTGGGCGGCGTAGAGCCGATGTTTAGAAGCCATGCCGCAATATGCCTGCATCTTGATGTTACTCCCGAACAACTTTCGGCATTGCTGAACATTGTGGAAATGAATCTCGGCAAAAGTTATTCGGAACCGCTTCGCAAAGTGTTGAATCAAATGACGGAAAAGAGATGAAGAAGATAATCTTATCGGTATTGATGCTGTCGGTTACAGCAATAGCCGAAGCGCAAGAGGCTGTTGCGATACTTAAACAAGGACACTTCTCGGTAGGAGGCACAACCATACATCGACCGGGGACATACAACAACAGCAAATTCATCGGCTGGGCAAAGCAGGAAGAGACCGGTCAAAGCTACCGTGCCGACCATGCCTTTGTGGATTTTCAGATACCCGCAGACGCTCATCGACTGCCATTGGTGTATGTACACGGTTACGGCGGTTCGGGTGTCTGCTGGCAGATGACACCCGATGGCAGGGACGGATTCTCCACGTTGATGCTGCGCCGTGGATGGAGCAGCTATGTAATGGACTTGCCCGGTCGGGGACGTGCAGGAAGAACAACAGCAACCACAACGGTCAAGCCCGTAGCCGATGAAATGTTCTGGTTCGATATATGGCGCATTGGCATTTGGCCGAACTATAACGAAGGGGTACAATTCCCAAAAGATTCCGTATCGCTTTCGCAGTTCTTCCGTGCAATGACACCCGACATCAGCAACCATAAACAGGATGTGCCTGCCCTCGGTGCATTGGCAAAGCGTATCGGCAATCATATCCTTGTCACCCATTCGGCAGGCGGCTTTCCCGGATGGGTGTCCGCCATGCAGAATCCGGAGGTGAAAGCGGTCGTGTCCTATGAACCGGGCGGCTTCGTATTTCCTGAAAGCGAAGTGCCGGAACGTATCGACGGGCTGACCGGAGGTGTAGCCGGAACTCCTGTTTCAATGAAACAGTTCAAACGGCTTACGGAAATTCCCATCGTCCTCTATTTCGGTGACTACATCCCTGAAACACCTTCTGAAAACCTCGGTGATGAGAATTGGCGCGTGCGCCTGCAAATGGCCCGCAAGTTTGTGGAGACTATAAACCGCCACGGTGGCAATGCAACGCTGGTCGAGTTACCCAAAATCGGTATCTATGGTAATACGCATTTCCTGATGCAGGATTTGAATAACACCGAATTAGCTAAACTTCTTAATGAATGGCTAAATGATAATTTAGTCAAAAATAGTATAAAACATGATTGAAAACGGAGTCAAATCTACATAGGTTCACTCTCCAATATATAAAGTTTATTCATACTCAATAGAGTGTGCTATCTGTATTTCTATATTCATATACCATTAATAGTTTGGTGATATGAAAACTTTACCTTGTTGGTAGATAGGGATAAAAACAAATTTCGGGAATCTAAATAAGGGAAGAAATAAAATTTTCCGATGCTCCATTTTGTAATATGGGAAAAACTTACTCAAATATAAATTCATAACAAGTAAATTGACATGAAAGAACAAATCAAGAAGTCTTCTCTTTTTTTGAAGGGAAGCAACACCAGACCCACTTCGTTACTGAACAGGATGTAGCGGAAGAACTATTCGAGTTACTCTCCGAAGCGAGAGAATGTTATCTCCAAAATGTGATTGCAGATGGCAAACGATACAGCCGCTATGTGGACGATTTCATAAACAGTCACCGGTACATCAACTGCGATAATGTCATTTGCCGGAACTGCCACGAAATGAACATCCACATCGTCAAAGGGCTGCTGACAGAATGCGCCCACCTTATTCAACCTCTTTTTACAGCATCAGATTTCTCTTTTGAGGAGTGCATGGAGCTGCGAAGGCAGTATGACAGGTCGGAACCGTTGCCGATACCGGTCGTGCATCGTACCGATAAGGTGACAGATGCCCCGCCGCTTTCTTTCGGCTGCAACTTCACTCAAGAACAGATGACAGGTATTGTGTCTTGTGCCAATACTTATCATCTGTTTTGCGTTTCTACGCTTGGTGTCGAAGATATGGAGGCTCTCTTTTCCTGCAAAGAGGGATTTCATATCCGGGTAAACAATCTTCGTCATGTGGCTATTCTTTTCGATGCGCTTCTCGAAAATTCGTTCATCCAATCCCGCTGGCAGTCCGTTCTCGACAAAGGGCGGTTCTTGCAATCCAAGGACGGTACGCGGTTTATTACCGCATCCAATCTTTCATCCGCGCTTTCCGCCGTCAGGAACAACAAGACAGCGGTATCATACAGCATCAGACGAGCCATCGGACTGCTGAAAGCAAGTGTGAATAAATCTACCATGTGAAAGATAAAAGAATGAGAGTTAGCGTGATACTCGCATAGTATCATGCTGATAATTTCCTATCCTTTATCGGCATATCATACCTTTGTCTTCCGTTATCGACGCACTGATAACGGAGATACAATTCTATTGTCAAACTTTAATTAAAAACATATGTCGAACAGACTAACTTTCATGGAGCGGATGAACGAACGGATTACCGCCCTTGAATCGGTTCTCAAAAAACTGGAACCGGTTGAAAACATATTGGAACGGATGGATTTGTTGGAGAAAAGCATTTACTCTACAAAGCAGGTCTTTACGTTTCAGGATGCCTGCATGTATATCGGAGTTTCCGACAGTATGCTGTACAAGCTCACGGCGAACAAAGAGATTCCGCATTACAAACCGCGCGGCAAGATGATCTACTTCGCCAAGGAAGAACTGGACGAATGGCTCCTGCAGAACCATGAACTGGCAGCGGATGATGCCATGCGTATGGCTACCGAAGCCGTAGTAACACAACCATTCTTAAAGCAAAGACGCTATGGAAAACGAAAGAAGGACTGATTACAGCATCGGTACAGGGCTTGAGGAGCATAAACTGCTGGATATTCTTGCCGCTTCTCAAATCAGGGCTACCGACACCTACGAAACGCCCCCACAGATCATTTGGATAGATAATTCGACAATAGCCACCCTCGGCAATTTCAGCGCATCTACCGGTAAAGCCAAGTCAAAAAAGACATTCAATGTTTCAGCTCTTGTTGCCGCATCGCTCGCCGGACGACAGGTTCTGAATTACCGGGCGCATCTGCCGGAGGGCAAACGCAGAATTTTGTATGTCGATACGGAACAAAGCCGTTTCCACTGTCATACGGTTTTGGAACGCATCTTACGATTGGCCGGCCTGCCTACGAAGACCGACAACGAGAACCTCGATTTTATTTGTCTAAGAGAATATACACCTGCAGTACGCATTGAAGTCATAGACTATGCGCTACGCCAGAATAAAGGTTATGGACTGGTCATCATCGACGGTATCCGCGACCTGATGCTTGACATCAACAGTACCGGCGAATCGGTGGAAGTCATCAACAAGATGATGGAATGGTCTTCCCGATATGACCTGCATATTCATTGCGTACTCCATTTGAACAAAGGAGACAACAATGTACGGGGACATATAGGCACAGAAATGAGCAACAAGGCGGAAACCGTATTGGTCATCAGTAAAAATAGTGACAATCCAAGTGTCAGCGAAGTCCATGCGCTACATATCCGTGAAAAAGAGTTCAAGCCTTTTGCTTTTACCGTTGATGACAACGGGCTGCCTGTCATTGCGGAAAACCATTCGTTCAACGATGGCATCAAACAGAAATCCCGGATGAGTTTTATGGATTTGTCCATAGAACAGCACCGAGAAGCCCTTTCCGTCGCTTTTGGAGACAAACCCATCAAAGGTTTCGAGAATATGTTGCAGGCTCTTATGGATTCCTATGCGGCCATCGGATTCAAACGGGGACGCAGTGTCATGGTGAAGCTATTGCAATACCTGACCGATAATCTCAAACTCATCATCAAACGGGACAAGCTGTTTTATAATGACATGACACCTACCGAGGTCATGCTTTTCGATGAAGAATGAGACCGTATGCACATACATACCGGATATAATGCAAGGAAAAAGACATGACCATAGCAGAAACAAAACAAATACGCATCGTGGATTTCTTAGCACAACTCGGCCACCGTGCGCTATATGTAAAATCAGGACAACACTGGTATCTCTCTCCATTGCGGGAGGAACGTACCCCGTCATTCAAAGTGAACGACCGAATAAATGAATGGTATGATTTCGGCGAGGCTACCGGCGGCGACCTGGTGGAACTGGGAAAGCACCTGTATCAAACGAATAACGTGAGCGAGGTGCTGGCATTCATCGACAGGCACGCAAAGGCCGCACCGTTACCGTTCATCCGTGTGCCGACCGCTCCGCCCCGACCGGTGGAGACAGAAATGAAAGATATAATCGTGGTTCCGCTGCGCCACCACGCATTGTTTTCTTACCTCCAGTCCCGGCTGATTGATGCGGACATCGGTCGGATGTTCTGCCGTGAGGTGCATTATGAACTGCGCCAAAGGCACTATTTCGCTCTCGCGTTCGGCAATATCTCCGGCGGCTACGAGGTGCGTAACGCATATTACAAGGGATGCCTGAACAACAAGGATATTTCTTTGATAAGACACCGGAACGAAGAAGCGCAGGAAAGGGTCTGTGTCTTCGAGGGGTTCATGGATTTCCTTTCCTATCTGACGCTGAAGCAGACAGGAGACAATACGGTGTGTATTGACATGCCGTGCGACTACCTCGTGATGAACTCGGTAAACAACCTGAGAAAGGCACTGATACACTTGCAGGAATATTCGTGCATTCACTGTTACCTCGACAATGACCTTGCCGGGCAGAAAACCGCCGAGACCATTGCCGGCATGTATGGCGGACGTGCCAGTGACGAATCCGGCCGTTATGCGGAATACAAAGACCTGAACGATTATCTGCGCGGAAAGAAACGTTGATGCCTTGTTGCCATTTGCCATTCAAAGCTCTCCATCGTGAGGGCTTTTTTTATGCCCTCCCATTCCTCCTTTTTTCTCTGCTGAAATAGGCATATAGTACGATTTAATAGTTCGATTTTGAGAATTTACACAAATCTTACTAATGGAATATCTGTTTGCTGTTCAATTATTTTATAGTTCGATATTTCGTGTATTCCTTTGCAAAATCATACTAATATAAATTTCAATATCCATACTAAAAGATATGAACTCATATTTCATTTTTGCCCTTGTCCTGACGGTCGCTTACGTCATCTACTACGCCGCTGTCATCACGCATGACCTTTATGGGAAAAAGGGAACGGATAAAAAGGACGAAGAGGTTTTCGACATAGGCGCACCGGAGGACGAGGAGGAAAGCGTCGCTGTCATGGAGAGTGAAACGGGCTTCAGTATCGGCAGCGATAGCTACGACACTGAAAGCGCAGCTACCGTTCCGGAAGTATCGCAGGAAGAAAGTGCAAACAACCCGACTGCGGCGCAGGAAAAATTGGAGCGGTTGAAAGCCGAGGCGGAGGAACGGATGGAAGACACTGTGCCTTACCTGTCGGACGCACGCACTTCGGAAGAGATATACAAGGCGATGATTGCCAAAGGACGGGTGGACAACCGGCCTGAAATAATGTGGAACCCAATTCAAGACCAGTTGTGAAATGTCGAAAGCTAAGAAGATACTATGTGCGGTGTGCCTCACGCTCCCCTACACGGTTTCCGCCAAGAGCGGCAGCGTGAACTACAGTTGGGGTGCGGACGCGCTGGCTACGATGCACGACTACGTGGTGACGATGATGTTGTACGTCCAGTACATCTGTTGCGCCATAGCCGGAGTTTATGTAATCGTATCCTGTTTCCAGATTTATGTCAAGATGAACACGGGCGAGGACGGCATCACCAAGTCGATACTGACACTCGTGGGTGCGTGCCTGTTCCTTATCGGTGCGTTCGTCGTCTTCCCGGCCTTCTTCGGCTACCGCATATAACACCGACCGTATGACGGTCACAGATAAATAAAAGTATTCACTAAAAACAGTAAACGTATGTTTCAAAGAACCAAACGAATGTGCCGAAAGGCAATGGGATTCATCAATGGAATCTCCACCAAGGTAAAGATGATCGCCCTCATGCTGCTGTCCGGTACGACTGCAATGGCACAGAACTCTGCCGGCGACTACTCCGCCGGTACGAGCGCGTTGTCCACCGTCGCGGAGGAGATTGCCAAGTACGTGCCTATCATGGTCAAACTTTGTTACGCCATTGCCGGCGTTGTGGCCATCGTGGGCGCAATCAGCGTGTACATCGCCATGAACAACGAGGAGCAGGATGTCAAGAAGAAGATCATGATGGTTGTGGGCGCCTGTATCTTTCTGATTGCGGCAGCCAAGGCGTTGCCCCTGTTCTTCGGTATTGCCGCTTAAACAAACAGAGGATGAAAGGCAAGGACGAACGTTATCCGGATTATGCGCTGTTCAAGGGGTTGCAACGACCTCTTGAGTTCTTAGGTATTCAGGGACGATACATCTATTGGGCGGCAGCGACAACGTGCGGAGCCATTGTCGGTTTCGTCGCCGCTTACTGCCTGATAGGTTTCGTTGCCGGGCTTGTCGTACTGTCAGCCTCCGTATCGACAGGCATCGTGCTCATCATCCTCAAACAGCGGAAAGGACTGCACAGCAAGAAGATCGCACCGGGTGTGTACGTCTATGCCCACTCGCGCAAGGTCTGACGAAAGAGAAACCATCACGGCAATGTGCATGGCTATATTGATTGTTGAACGCGGGCGGGTTTGTCTTGAAGCAAGGCGAACCTGCCCCTATTTTTAATTACACGTATATCGAAATGACCCTATACATTATCACAGCCTTTATCGCACTGTGTATCGGCATGGCCGTATCGGTCTATGCGTTCGGCACGGGCGGCAAGCGCAAGCGAATCTTTCAGGATATCTATTTTTCGGCGGAAGATACGGACGGAGTGGGCGTACTGTACACCAAGACCGGCGAATACTCCGCCGTACTTAAAATAGAGAATCCGGTGCAGAAGTATTCGGCGGACATCGACTGTTACTACGAGTTCACGCACCTGTTCACCGCCCTTGCGCAGACATTGGGCGAAGGGTACGCCATCCACAAGCAGGATATTTTCGTCAGGAAACGCTTTGCGAATGAAACGGACGGCAGACGGGAATTTCTCTCGGCGTCTTACTTCCGTTATTTCGGTGGCCGCCAATACACGGACAGCCTTTGTTACCTGACCATCACGCAGGAGGCGAAGAAAAGCCGCCTTTTCTCGTTCGACAACAAGAAATGGCGTGACTTCCTTGTGAAAATCCGCAAGGTACACGACCAATTGCGTGACAGCGGTGTGCAGGCCAGATTCCTGAATAAAGCCGAAGCGAGCGAGTATGTGGATCGCTACTTCGCCATGAATTTCAACGACCGCACTGTCTCGATGACGAACTTCAAGGCGGACGATGAGACTGTCTCTATGGGCGACAAGCGTTGCAAGGTGTACAGCCTCGTGGACGTGGACTGCGCTGCACTGCCGTCGCTGATCCGTCCCTACACGAATATCGAGGTAAACAACACTGAAATGCCGGTAGATTTGGTGTCGGTGGTGGACAGCATACCGAACGCCGAGACTGTGGTTTATAACCAAATCATCTTCCTGCCCAACCAAAAGCGGGAGCTGTCGCAGCTCGACAAGAAAAAGAACCGTCACGCGAGCATTCCCAACCCGAACAACCAGATGGCCGTCGAGGACATCAAGCGTGTTCAGGAGGTCATCGCCCGTGAGAGCAAGCAGCTTGTGTACTGCCATTTCAACATGGTGGTGGCTGTACCGGCCGATGCCGACCTGCAAAAGTGTACGAATCACCTTGAAAACGCATTCGGGCGCATGGGTATCCACGTCAGCAAACGAGCCTATAATCAATTAGAGCTGTTCGTGGGTGGATTTCCCGGCAACTGTTACTCTCTTAGTGAGGAATATGACCGATTTCTCACACTCGGCGACGCGGCGACGTGCCTGATGTACAAGGAGCGCATCCAGCACAGCGAGGAGACACCGCTTAAAGTGTATTATACCGACCGTCAGGGCGTGCCGGTAGCTATTGACATCACGGGAAAAGAGGGAAAAAACAAACTGACAGACAACTCAAACTTCTTCTGTCTTGGGCCTTCGGGCAGCGGCAAGAGCTTCCACATGAACTCGGTCGTGCGCCAGCTTCATGAACAGAACACCGATGTCGTTATGGTAGATACCGGTAACTCCTATGAAGGTCTATGCGAGTATCTGGGTGGTAAATATATATCATACACAGAGGAAAAGCCTATCACGATGAATCCGTTCCGCATCAACCGGGAGGAGATGAACGTGGAGAAAACGGGCTTTCTGAAAAATCTTGTGCTGCTCATCTGGAAAGGGACGCAGGGAACGATTACCAAGACGGAAGACCGCCTGATAGAACACGTCATCACGGAATATTATGATGCCTACTTTAACGGTTTTGAGGGTTTCACGCCCCAGCAACGGGAGGACTTGCGCAAAAGCCTTGTCATCGACGACCGCAATCGCGGTGAACAAAAGGGCGAAAGCGAGCAGGAACGTGCCGCACGTATTGAGGACACCATCAACAAGATAGAAAGCAGGCGCATGAAACTGAAAGTAAAAGAGCTTTCGTTCAATTCTTTCTATGAATACTCCGTGCAACGCATTCCTGACATCTGTGATGAGAACCGCATTACGGGCATTGACATATCGACCTACCGCTACATGATGAAAGACTTTTACCGGGGCGGGAACCACGACAAGACACTGAACGAGAACATGGACAGTTCACTGTTCGATGAGACCTTCATCGTCTTTGAAATCGACAGTATAAAAGATGATCCTCTCCTTTTCCCTCTTGTTACGCTGATTATCATGGATGTATTCCTTCAGAAAATGCGTATCAAGAAGGGGCGCAAGGTTTTGGTCATCGAAGAGGCATGGAAAGCCATCGCCAGTCCGCTCATGGCGGAGTACATCAAGTTTATGTATAAGACAGCCCGTAAGTTCTGGGCAAGTGTCGGTGTGGTAACGCAGGAGATACAGGATATTATCGGCAGCGAAATCGTAAAAGAGGCGATTATCAACAATTCGGACGTGGTGATGCTGCTTGATCAAAGCAAGTTCCGCGAAAGGTTCGACACCATCAAGGCAATCCTTGGTTTGACCGATGTGGACTGCAAGAAGATTTTTACAATCAACCGCCTTGAGAACAAGGAGGGACGCAGTTTCTTCCGGGAAGTTTTCATCCGTCGCGGCACGACCAGCGGCGTGTATGGCGTGGAAGAACCGCATGAGTGCTATATGACCTACACGACGGAACGGGCAGAGAAAGAGGCTCTGAAACTGTACAAGCAAGAGCTTGGATGTAGCCATCAGAAAGCTATCGAGGCGTATTGCCGCGATTGGGAAGCCAGTGGCATCGGCAAGTCGTTGCCGTTCGCTCAAAAAGTAAACGAGGCCGGACATGTGCTCAATCTCCGTTCCGTGCGTGAATCCGAATAAATACGGTTGATATGAAACGACTACTCCTGATTCTGACAATCGTCTCGGTCTCACTCTGCCAGAGTGTACATGCACAGTATTACAGTGTGAACTACGACACACGCACCGTTGCGGCAATGGTAGCCGCTTTCGGTACGGAAGCCGTTGCTGAAGGATACTATCGGGAGCAGGTCGATGACATCCTGAAGCACTACACGGCGGCAGAGGTTGCCGCAGCCGGAATTTTCGCCTCCAAGTTTTTGGAGCATAAAGCCCTGACCGACCTCGGTATATGGAACAGCCGCACGGAAAACTATTATTACCGGCGCATCTACCGAATGGTCGCAGAGAAAATCATGCCTAAGATATGGGTCGTAGCGAAACAGATGCTTCGCTCGCCGCAGACGGCTATCTATTGGGGTAGCTACCTGATGAAGATCTGCGACGATACCAAAAGTCTGTGTATGCAATTCGAGAGCGTGGTGACAAACAGCACGCTGACCTTCTCGGACATCGCATTCCTCGAAATCAATCCGGATATCGCCCCCTTGCTGAAACTGTCGGAAGCCGGTAACATCGACTGGCAGCGGATAATGGACGACCTTGCCCATGTTCCGAACCGTTTTACGCGCGAAAACCTGCAAAATGACCTTGACAACCTTTACAACATGGGGGTCGGTCTTGCGACTGCCGGTATCGCCAACATAGGTGACGCGCTATTGCCCCAAAGTGCCTTCTACGAACTGATGAACGGCAAACTCGGAGCCATTGTCTCCCTGTATGACCACTATGGTGGTTTGCTTGAGCAGGCGGAGAACGGCATCGGAGCTATGTTGCTCGATAAAATCGGAGGTTCGGATAATGTCGCCGGACTGTTCGGCTTCGGAAACTATGACCTGGCCGGATGGATGAGCGACTACCTGAGCGAGGCCACAGGAAGCTATTACACACAGCGGTGGTATATCGCCCGGCGCGATCAAGGAAGCGTATCGCTGTGCGACTACTATCCTCCGACGGATGACAACAGCATCCTGAACGGAAGCGCATGGGTACGTTTCAACACGAGCGACCCGAATTTCTATCCTAATGCCTCGCAACGGGAACAGGTGCTTGCCAACTCGGAAACCCATGCCGGCTGGTCAAGAAACCGCGTGCAGCAGTTGAACAACCAAAACGATGGGTTCAGCTACAACATCAACTATTGGATGAGTGCCTATATCATCAGCAAGAAAAACAAGCAGACCAAGAAAGCATACGCATACGAAATCCATGTGAACAAGAGCTGGAACAAGGAAGAGGTCGTCTATGAAGATGTCTTCGATTCCTACTCTATGGACTTGAACACGTTTCGGGCGCAACTAAACGTGCGGCTTGCGGAGTTCAACGAGAATGAGGACGGCTATACCTACTATATATCCTCCGGTGCGCGGAATTATTATCAGGCGACGGACGCCGCCAAACTGAAAGGATGCGAGAGCGTGACCATCAGCGTGACCTGTTCCGACGGAGTGACGCTCGGACAAGGCTCCACCCAGTACAAATGCCGCAAGTGCGGTAGCACACTGAACGCCCACACCAAGGAGTGCGCCATGCAGACTTCGGTCACGGAAAACAACCTTGACCTCTCGGAGCTGGATGCGATGTTGAGCGAGGCGAATACCAAAGTCTCCGCACTTGAAGCACAAATCAGGGCTTTGGAAGACGAGAACGCCATACTGCTGAAAAAAATCAGTACGGCAAGCATCGAGGATGCGGCGGTCTATCGCCAGCAATACAATGCGAACAAGACACGGATAGACGGCTTGAAAGGTGAACTGGCGGAATGGAAGAAAAAACAATCCGACTACACCCAGGCAAAATCGGAAGCCGCAGACGACAACAGCGTGGCGACGGATGATTATTACCGCATCCCGGCCATCATGCAGGACTGCAAGGCGGCATACAGCCTTACGTGGCAGGACGGCGGAGCATGGAACGGTTACTCGTATGTACGCAAGGCGACGATGCCGAATATAAACGGTATCATCACGTTCAGGGCAACGGTCTCGATAGCCCGTAAACCGAAATATTTTCTGGGAATCAAGATACACCGCGCCATCATACAGATACGGTGGGAGCTGACCTCGGAATATTCAGACACGCACGTCGCTGACGTACTGACCTTGGACCCGAATCTGTCCGATACGGAGAAAAGCAAAATAGTGAATGACCGCATTGCAGAAATTGCCCGTGAGCATCCCTCGTGTAAAATAACGACAGAATATGCCCGCACCACTCCTGCGGAGGAAACGCCGACCGGGGATGTATATCATCTGCTATGGTCGAGTGACCGCCTCGAAATAGCAAGGGAGGTGGATTCGCGTATCACGAAGATATACGCTGACCTTGTGTCCTTGGAGAAAATGATGCACTACAAACGGAGCATCCTCGATGTGATGAAGGATGTGCTGCCCGGTCTGGATATGGATGCCGGACGCCGGCTGACGCTTGTGGAAGAGTGCCATGACCGCTGGGTGGAGAACGCACGGACACTTCGGAACGGTGTGGAAAGAAAGGAGGAGCGGCAATGAAACTGAATCTGATTATTACCCTCATGCTGTTTGTCCTGCTGCCCGGTATCGCTAAAGCGCAGTGGACTTTCGATGTGGTTTCCGTCGAAGCCTACATCAATGACCATAAGAAGCAACGCAGCCTGCTGCTTGCACGCAGCACTTTGGAATACAGCAACAAACTGTTGCACGAGTACAGCCGGAAGGAAGTCGGGAATTATAAGGAACTGAACGTAGATCTCGACCGGTACACCCGTGCGTTCGATGTCATTGACGTGATGTACCAGTCGTTACGCACGGTGCTGAATGTAAAGAACACTTATACGGCAGTCAGCGACCGCATTGGTGACTACAAGGATTTGCTGGATGACTTCAATAAGAAAATCCTGAAACGAGGGCACATCGAATCCGCCGACACGCTGATTCTTGCCATCAACGCAAGGGGGCTGCGAGCGATTGCCGCCGAGGGCGAACAGCTATACAAGTCGGTGAGCGACCTCGTGCTGTACGCCACAGGTGCGGCAGCCTGTTCGACCAGTGACCTACTGATGGTGTTGGAGGCGATCAACCGGTCGTTGGACAACATCGAGCGGCATCTGAATCGGGCGTATATCGAGACATGGCGGTACATACAGGTTCGTATCGGGTACTGGAAAGCAAAAGTATATCGCTCACGCACCAAGCAAGAGATTCTTGACGATGCCTTCGGGCGGTGGCGCGGAGCCGGAAGATTGGAACATTAACGATAAAAGGGAAAAGAATATGAACAGAAGATTTTTACTCATGGCGGTTGCTGTTGTTGCAACGTCGGCCGCACACGCGCAGTATGTGACGTACAACCACGATTCGTCAAAACAGAATCAGGTCACGGTCATGGAAACGGGCACAGGGACACTATCCCCCGACCTTTATTACTCCGTGCTTCACAACAAATACAAAAAGTCGGCGGCGGCCAAGAACAAACTCTCGTTCCGCACGCTCGCAGGTATCAATTTATACAATCAGACGGACGAAGCGGAATCCATCGACTCCGCTCTGGTCAAACGAGCGAAAATCGAGGCGTTGAATGTCGCAGACAGGCAAGTGGACATTGCATGGCTCGCCGAGGGCAGTAAAGTCAATGGAGAGATGGAGCGGTTCAAACGCAACATCGACCGAATCCTCCTGTCCGGCGGCACTCCGTCAGACAAAGAGCGGTGGACGGAATACTACCATGTATATCAGTCTGCCATCGACGCTACGAAAGATGCCTATATGCCCAATGCGCAACGCAAGAAAGAGTATCTGCGCATCTACGAGGATATAACTCGACAGAACGAAATCCTTGTCGGCTACCTTGCCAAACGGCAGAATACTACGATAACAAGTACGCTACTGAATGCTACCGCTGACCGTACTCTGGATAAGGAGAGTATTGTCCGCGATGCGGTGAACCGATGGCACGAATCGCGCTTTGCCGTGCGCGGCCCGCAATCAGGCAATAACACGGGTGGCAACGGCGACGGAGATGAAACAGTAAACAAAGGGAACTGAAAAAACAAAAACGTATGGCAGACGGAAATATACTCTCGGATTTCGGTATTAATATCCTTGAAGAAGAAATTGACGATGTGATTTTTCAAACGAACGAGTTCCTGACTGATGCGACTTT
>OGQS01001334.1_pt1 | contig 13635 bp, 12 predicted proteins | sample 1553331 | NCBI WGS metagenome assembly OGQS01 (sample SAMEA2580012, study PRJEB22360) | human gut metagenome | biome: human gut; feature: human-associated habitat; material: faeces | place: Denmark | collected 2008/2010
CCCCTTAAATGGAGGCGCGACAACTAATATCAATACTTACTCTGAACAGAGCCATTAGAAATATCATCGATCGAGAATTTCTTCTGTGTAAACAGCGGATGGCCGGTTCTTCCGAAAAGATAGATGTCGCTGGTTTCGGCGAAGCATTCGTAATTGAGACGCGGATCACCGAAACCTTCATAGACTACCGCGAAGTCCACTTCACCATTGATTAGCTCAGGGATGCAGTTGTGAGAGAGAATGCGGATATTGAAGCGCATCTTCGGGGCTCTAGGGAGCAGCTTCTCATTGATCACTTTCAGCGTCGGAAAGCAGAACTCGTCATAGACACGAAGTTCAAACGCACCTTCCGAGGTAAACGGATCAAACTTGGAGTGCTGCTTATCCATTTTACGGAAGAGCTGAACGATCTCGACCATCGTTTGCGAGATCTCAACGGCCTTCTGCGTTGGGCAGAAGCCGCTCTGCGTGCGAACAAACAGCGGATCGTCGTACATTTCCCGCAAGGAAGCGAGTGCACGACTAATCGCAGAATTGCTGATTCCGAGCTCAGTTGCAGCCTGACTTGCATTTCTTAACTTGAAGACTGCAAGAAAGATTTTGCAGAGCTGGTACGTTAACTGGTTAATTGTCATAGTGGGGCTTCTTTGGGGCTTGAAGTTGGGTCAATTATATGAAGCCGCCATCCTAAAGAATTTGATAATTATCAAACTTCTTAAAATTGATTTTTTCGAAAAAACCAATTTTTAAATTATGAAAAACGTTTTAATTCAATAAGTTGTAAGTATCGTTTTGCAAGATAAGAAAAATTAAGAATAATGATTTACCCCAATTTACTTTTGACTTATCAGATGCTTAAGATTCTTTAAGAGATTGCTCTAATTGCCTTATTATTTTCGAATAAGTCACGAAGACTTTTGGGGGCCAAAAGTTTAAGGTCCACGAAGAATTGAGTAGCCGAAATTTGGGATGACTAGGAACTGACAACGCTGGATGCCGCTTGGACAATTCCCAGCCACCGCCGTTCGAACACATTTTTCAGAGTTCTCCTAATTTATTTTGTAGCTTCTAACTTCTAGACTTTATTCTCGTGTTCGTTATCACAATCGTCAGTGATGAAAAGACTTATCACGGGTTTATTCATTTTCCTTATTGGAGTAACTTCGGCCCACGCCGCTTCTGGTAGTTTGATGTTTGCTGCTACGGAAATGCCTAAGCCGGACCCATGTCTTCCTTTTATTGGTCAAACTTCTTCTTGGTTAAATGAAAATTTCTCCGGAAGGGTAAAGTTTGAATATTATGAAAGAAAGGAACTTGAGAAAGCTATTCGTGATGGCAAGGTTGACATCATCTTATCTGAGGCCGGAGAAGCCGCAAGACTGAGAAAATGGGGAACGAGGCCGCTCTTGACAGCCGTCAGTATTCGCCACCCTAACCCGCAAAGGGGCCAAGGTTCCGTGTTCTTTGTTCGCAATGACAGAAAAGATTTGACAGAATTAAAAGATCTTCGCAGCTTAAAGCTGGCAGCAACCGACGATAATGACTTTACCGGGTTCCATGCCGGGATGGGTGAATTGATCCATAGGGGATTTAACCCGGACAAGTTCTTTTCCCATATTCAGTTCATAGGCAGCAGCTCGAAAGTCGCCATGCACCACGTCGTGGATGAAGTTATTTCCGGCAAAGCCGATGTCGGTATCGTAAGGACTTGCTTCCTGGAAGACCTCGAAAAACTCAGCGGACAGGCTTATCCCGTAAAAGTGATCGGAGAAAAGCCGAAAGACAGTTTCGCATGTAAGCGTTCCACGGATCTCTATCCCAATTGGACGATCTCTTCTACTAAAAATCTTTCCTCCGAAGATCTAAGAGATGTCACCAAATTTCTGCTGGAAATGCCCAAAACCTCTGATGGAATGTATTGGTCGTTAGCCCCCGATTTAAGCAATGTTGAAAATTTAATGAAGGAACTAAAAATCGGAGAATACGACTTCCTTCGACACTGGTCCTTGAAGCAAGTCTGGGCTGAATACAAAACTTTCATACTTCTTATCCCATTTGTGATACTTAATTTGATCTGGTTCAGCTGGCGATCCTCTAAATTGGTCGAAAAAAGAACGAATCAGCTTAGAAAATCTTTCAAGGAGCGGGAGCAAATACGGGAAAAAGCCGAAAAAATTAAAGGAGAACTTGAGCAATTCCAAAAGGCTTCTATCGTTGGTCAGATGTCTAATATTTTTGCCCACGAAGTCAAACAGCCCTTACATGCCCTTTACTGTTATGCCCACGCTCTCCAAAGAAGCATCGACAACGGAAAATCCGATGAGGAGTTATTAAAAGAAGGATTAAATAAGATTCAGGACCAAGCTCAGCATATCGGCAAAATTGTCGAGGGCGTTCGAGTTTATGCAAAAGGGAAAGAATCGGAGAAAGAAAATGTTGATTTAAATCTTCTTCTCCAAAAAATTTGTACATCTCTGAAGAGAAAACACAAGCTCCTTCTGCGCCTACCCGAAGGGAATTTCTTCATAACTGCAAATCCTCTTGAAATACAACTCATCTTCACCAATATCTTAAAAAATGCAGTTGAAGCCTCTGAAAAAAACGATAACCCGGAGGTTTCAGTTGAAGTGAATCATGTTTCCGAGGGCCCTTCTCACCACTACGTTGTCACTGTTTCCGACAATGGTCCAAAGCTGACTGAAGCAGAGTTTAATGAGATCGGCCTCCCTTTAGTTACATCCAAAAAGAACGGCTTAGGGCTCGGAATTAACATTGTTAAAACCTTGCTTCTGAAATACGGGGGCAATTTAAAATTTATTCAAAAAGAGCCTGCAGGCATTAAATCGGTTATTACTTTACCGATAACTCAGAATAATGAAGAGAAACAATAATGAGTAAGGATTTGGAATTAAATTTTCTCCTTCGGGTGGTTGACGACGATCCACGAACGCTTGATGCCGTCACCTTCATGCTGAAGTGTGAGGGTTATGAAGTTGCCCCCTATTTATCGCCCGCAGATTTCTTCTCCAACGACATGCCTTCCGTCCCGGGCTGTGTCATCTCAGATATTAAGATGGAACCCATGAACGGCATCGAATTCTATAAGGAAGCGATGGCCCGAAGGTACACCCATCCGTTCATTTTCCTGACCGCATTTGCCGATATAGAACTAGCCGTCAATTCGATGAAGGATGGTGTTATTGACTATCTGGTTAAACCAGTTGTCGCTGAAAAACTCTTTTTGTCCGTCGCTCGAGCCATCCGAATTGATTCTCTTCAATATGTAGGCATTGAAAACAAAAGAGAATGCAGTAAACGCTGGGACAGGCTGACCAGCCGTGAAAAACAGATTATGGAACTGGTTGCATCGGGTAAAACCAGTGTGCAAATCTCTGTAATCCTCGCAATCAGTGAGAGAACCGTGCAGACTCATCGATCCAGTGCATTACAAAAACTTGAACTCTCTTCTCCCGCCGATGTCGGAATTTTGATTTCCCACTTAAAAGAATGAAGGATCTTTGACAACAATCAACATACGTACGTAGGTCCCGTCAAAGCGGATTTTTATACTTTTTTCATCGAATCCAAACAAACTCAACTAAGGAGAAAACGATGAAAAGTATATCCAGACGACAATTTTTCAAGGGTTCCACCGGTATTGCCGGCGCTGCAGCCTTGATGCCTTTTGCACAAGCACAGCAAATTCCTCCGCATTGCCAGAACGTTCCGACCAAATGGGACTTTACTGCCGACGTAGTGGTAGTAGGTGCAGGTGCTTGCGGAATGGCTTCTGCTATTCGAGCCGATGCCGGTGCCGACATTTTAGTCGTCGATACAAACTATGATATCGGCGGCCATGCCATCTTATCGGCCGGTTCCATTGCATTAGGCGGCGGAACAGCGCTGCAGAAGAAATACGGTATCAAAGACGATCCGGAAACTTATTTCAAGGATTTAACCGACTGGACCGTGACAGAGACCGACGGTATGCCGGACTACCGTTTCTGCGACAGAGAACTTCAGCACTCTTTGGCTTACAACGGCGCAGCAGTTTTTGATTTTCTAAAAGCCAACGGTCTTCCCTTCGAAGACGAAGCACCCGACAATTTCCAGGCTAACCACGCTTCCGGTGTCTCTGCCCTTCGTTCTCATCACGTCAAATGGAGAAACGGAGTCGGCGGCCCGAGCCCATCCGGTACTAACGGAACATCGGTTATGCGTCCTCTCGATGCTTCGGCACGCAAGAGAAAGAACATCCGCTTCCTGTTCAACTACCACATGGATCAGATTTTTAGAGAACAGCCTCTTGCCGGCCGAGTCATCGGCATTGAAGCCCATTACACGCCGACCATCCTTCCCGGACAAGATAAACCCCTTGTCAGTTGGAATAAAGAAGGCAACGTGGAATGCAGTAAGCCCACTATCACCATAAAGGCTAGCAAGGGAATCGTGATCGCAACAGGCGGCAATACCGGCAACGTAGAATTCCGCAGAATGTTCGATCCGCGTCTGACCAAAGAATTTCAGTGTGCAGGTGCAGAATGGTCTCCGCAAGACGGTTCAGGTGAATTAGCTGCTATGGCCATCGGTGCCGCCCTTTGGGGAACATGCAATCAGGCTATGAACCGCAACGGAGCTCTAAGAAGGGGAGCCTTTATCGGCAGCCGCACCGGATATGTAGCCTGGAAACCTCAGAGTCCTATTTGGGGCAAAGTTAAAGCAACGGGCTTATTCGTAGGCAATTGGCAGGACTGCATTGCCGTCAACCAAGCCGGTCATCGTTTCTATAACGAAATCGCTGCTGCTTACCCCAACGGTACCTGCTACGGCTTCTATGATAAAGCCGGCGGTTACGTCAGAGGTGACTGGAGAAACCCCTCTAAAGTCCAACCTAAGTTTAAGAATTACATTGATGCCGCTTGCGCGATTAATGAGGGTTCAACCGGACCGGACTGGGCTGCAGGTCCTCAGTGGGCGATTTTTGACAGCGATGCAATTAAGCGCGAGAAATGGAATATCACTCCGCAGACCGGGGAAGAAGGCTACTTCTTTGTCGCCAATACTCTGGACGAGCTCCAGGACAAACTCACCCAGAATCCCTACCAAAACTACAAGATGCCAAAAGGCCGTCTTGCTGAAACTGTCGCTCGATACAACTCGATGGTAGATAAGGGCGTCGACGAAGATTTCGATAAACCGAAACCCAAATTCAAGATTGAAAAAGGCCCCTTCTATGCTGCCTGGTGCACTTTCAATACACACGATACCTATGCGGGTTTGAGAGTCAACGGAAAGAATCAAGTCGTCGATTTCAAAGGCGAAGTCATTCCTGGACTTTACTGCGGCGGTGAATCTGCCGGCGGTTTGAGCCAACATGGTATGGGAAGATGCTTCACAGCCGGCTACATCATCGGCGGCGAAGTCGTTAAAGGTTAATTTAGATTCTTGACAGGGCGGAAAAGGGAAACCTTTTCCGCTGCAATTATGAAATTTAGAAATCCTATCTTTCTGGCATTGCTGTCCCTGGCTTTTGTTTGTTCCACCTCAACCGCAGCAAATTTAGGCGCTGAAAAACATGCAGCAAAAGGCGTTAACTGCGCCGTTTGTCACGGAACCACAAACCCACCTATAGCTCCCGAGACCGCAACTTGCATACAGTGTCACGACAAGAAAGCATTAATGGAAAAAACATCAAAAATAAAACCTACCAACCCTCATACATCACCACACTACGGTGATGATCTGGACTGCACAAATTGCCACAAGATGCACTCTCCGAGCGAGAATTACTGCTCACAGTGTCACAACTTTGAATACAAAGTTCCTTAGACAACTCAGCCCCCCCCCCGACTATTGATATTGCTTCAACCACCTCAACTTGTGATCCTTAAATGACATAGGGCGCCGCCGGCGCCCTATATGCATTAATTATTGCTCAATCAAGTTCTCAATTTTGCAAAGACTTAAGTGCTGTCTGAGCTGCGATCTTACCGAATACAATATTTCCGGTGACAGCGTTTCCTCCGTATCGATCCATTCCGTGCCATTCACCGACGACTTCGCCTGCGGCCAGAAGACCGGAGATTGCCTTACCATCTTTATCAAGAACCTGCATAGATGGATTTGCCTTTAATCCGCCTAAGGTTCCTCCGATCCCAGGGATCACTTCGATTGCATAAAGTTTTCCTCGCATACTGCTCAGAAGTTCTTTTCTATTGAAATCGGGGTCGGATTTGTTATCGAAGTATGTGCCGTACTGTTTAATCGTATTGGCAAAAGCTTCCTTCGGGAGACCTAACTTTTCGGCAAGTTCTTCGGGCGTTGCTCCCTCTTTCACAAATCCGAGTTTCACATAACCTTCGTGAACCTTCTTACGCTTCTGGACAACTTCATCGTTATAAATGAGGAAAGCAGAAGACCCCTGCTGCTTCAGAATTTCCGGCCCTAATTTGTTTCTTGCCGCCTGGTCATCAACAAAACGTTTACCGCTTCTGTTCACCAAAATGCCACCGTTGTTTCTAATGGCTTGGGTAATCATAATTGTCGTGCCCGCTGCCGCATTAGGATGGATTTGGACTCGTTCGAGGTGGTTGATCTGTGCTCCCGCGTTTCCTCCCAGCTGTAAGCCGTCACCATGCGAACCAGGCTGTGCTGTCGTGATAATGCCGTCGAATTGAGGATTATTCTGTGCGACTAATTTGCCATTGTTGGCATAACTTCCGGTGGCCAAAATAACTACTTTAGCGTTGATTTGATAGAGGCCTGAGTGTTTGCCTTTTACTAAGACTCCGGTGACAGTTCCATCAGCATTCTGCACAAGCTTGACTACTTTTGAATTGACTCGAACATCTGCTCCGGACTTCATCAAAGCTGGCTCCATAACTTCCACCATGTAACGTCCGATGCCTCCTGTCTTCGTATAGAGCTGGCGGGGATGTGTCGTTCCTCCGGTTTTGCCTTTCTGCAGATCCAGATGACCGCCCAGGTCTTCAAACCACTTATAAGCATCTAAAGATTGCTCTCCAAGCGTTTGGATCAATGCTTTATCGTTTTGCTGCTTGCCGAGCTTTAAGGAATCCTTTACGAAGGTTTCTACATCATCGTTTACACCAGCTTCTTTTTGCTGAGGTGAACCTACGACATTCATGCCGCCTGTTGCTAACAAGGACGAGCCGCCTAAGACCGGCATCTTTTCCAAAACGACGACATTTTTACCCACTTTTCTTAATTCGATTGCGGCAACCATGCCGGCTCCGCCACCACCTACAATGACGACATCCGTTGTTTCCTCATGATTCGGAACCGCATTCTTGTAATAAGACAAGTCTTCGGGGACAAACGGAACCTTGGCTCTGCCAAACTTCATGGGCATATTAAAGATATGACAGTTATTGCAATATGCAAAGCTTGCGGTATGGCCTTGATGGCATGTCGTGCAGCTGTCTATTGACAAGTGCCCTTGGTGCGCAGAAATAGCCAAGCCGTTTGACTTGTCTTTCTCTCCCATTTGAAGGTAGCTGCCGTGACAAGACTGACAATTCTTATCTATCTCTCTTTCCGAATCCGAGACTGTCCCCGACGGATGACAAGTATTGCAGGATGCATTTACTTTTTGAGCATGGAAGCCTGCTAAATAATCCGCTTTGACGCCGTTTGTATACAACTGCTGTCCCGACATTTCATTCATAGAAGATGCAAAAGCTCCGCTCATGGAAAGCAGAAGTGAAACAGCAACTGAGGTTAACTGAAAGTATGCAGTCATGATCTCTCCTTTGGGTTATATCCATGAGTGTATTTAACTTACAAAATAATTAAAATTGATATATTTTCATTTATCACATAAATATTTTTTATGGATATTATCAATCGCCTTCCTGAGCTCCGGGTCTTTCATATCGCAGCCGAAAATCTCAGCATGACTTCTGCCGCAAAACAGCTTTTCCTCACTCAGCCGGCGGTCAGCCACACGATTAAAGAACTGGAGAAACAATACGGCCATAAGTTATTCATTAGAGCCAATAGAAAAATCAGACTCACTTCTCAAGGTGAATTTTTATCCCAGCTCTGTGAAAAAATATTTGAGACTGTTCGGTCTCAGCAGATCAAATTAGATGAACACTTTAAGGTCAATAAAGGAGAGTTGAAGTTCAGTGCAACGCAGACGATTGTCAAATATTCTCTTATGTCCGCCATAAAAGAGTTTCATTTTTCAAACCCGGAGGCAGTATTTAAAGTCCAGTCGAGTTCTAAATTAGAAACTTATCGCTTGGTTTCTTCGGGTGCAGTGGAATTCGGATTCGTGACCACACCCCTTCCAGTTGGTGCCTTAAGCGCCGGCCTTAAATATCAAAAGCTCTTTGATATTGAGGATGTCTTCATCGGTAATTCGGATCGTTACGGCGACTTAAGCAGAAAGCTGACTTTTGATGATGTTTGCAAAAGTTCTCTCATTACCTTGGGGAAGAATTCTCTCTCACACCGATACCAAAAGGAATTTTTCGAACGCAACAATTACCCCTTAACCCCCGACATTGAGTGTGACAATTTGGATTTGGTAGTCGAGTTTGTAGAGGCAGGTCTCGGTATCGGGTGGATTACGGAAGCCGTTCTTATCGATGCCATCCAGAAAGAACGAAAAATTAAGAAGCTCGATTTCGCGACCCCTCTTCCGAGACGAGAAATCGGCATCATTTCCAAAGCTGACAAAGAACTCTCTTATTTGGCAGAAAAATTTGTAGACTTGGTCAAGAGCCTCAAAGGAAGTTAAGAAACGTGAACAACTCAAAATCCCTGTGGCTGATACTCGCCTCATTTTTCTTTTCATTAATGACCGTTACGACAAAAGCGGCCGGGGCAAGCTATCAGTTCTATGACTTGATGTTGTCTAAGTACGTTCTCGTCTCTGTATTGCTCTTTATTCTCCTGAGGATAAAAAAGATTTCTTTAATACCTCAGAATCCGTTACCACTGGGAGGTCGATGTGCCTGCGGAGTTTTGACAGCAGCAGCGAACATCTATCTCATCACCTGTCTGCCAGCATCCGTGGCGCAATGCTTTAACTACACGGCTTCATTTTGGATAGTCTTATTTTTGTTTATCTTTCTTCTTTCTCAAAACAAGCGAGTTCCGTTTTTTGCTCTGCTCCCCGTGATTTCGGGGTTTGCGGGCATTTTGTATATGGTTAGCCCCCAAAAAACAAATATCCCCTTTTACGTTTTATTCATTGCCATCGGATACGGACTGTTTTCCGGTGCGGCTTCTCTGTTCTTAAAGCGACTTGGAACCTTAGAAGAACCGACTTTAAGAGTAGCTTTTTATTTTTCTTTGGCCTGTTCAATATTCTCAGGGATCTTACGAGCTTGTAATGGCGGTGTTGGATTAACAACCCTCCTCACGGATCCGCTGATTTGGCTCACTGTAATCTTTGCCCTTCTCTATCAGGTTACTAAGACATATGCGTGGCAATTCGGCAATCCTTTCATCAACTCCGTCTTTCTTTTTCTTGGTATGCCGTTTGTCGTTGTGCTGTCAAAAGCGATCTTGAGTGAGAACCTTCTTCCTCATCAATGGATCGGAATGACGATCATCCTTGTGAGCGCCTCCTTTTGTTACTACATAAGAAAAAACCTCAAATCATAGTTATATCTTTTAGAGTAAGTTTTCTTACCTGAGTATAAAGTTCATCGACCTTAATTTTGCGTCCTCCACAAAAACAGAAATTATAATATAAATCATACTCCCTATTTATCTTCTATCTTGTATAATTCTGATAAAGAAAAATTAGTTATTTACTATTTTAGTAGTAACTAGAAAACGACCCTTCAATCCCTTCTCAATATTAATCTTTTATGAAAATATTTCTCAATAAAATTCGACAGATAGTTAGAGGCAAACTAGAAATAAAAAGAGAGTCTACCAATTCATACAAGCCCCCTTTTGGGTTCTCTATACCTGAAATTCCTCTAAGGAAAGATATTCATCCCAGAGACTATTCCTCTATTTCTTCATTCTTAAATGAGAAATCCCCGAGTTTTTCATGCCCAGTATGCGGTTTTAATCGTCTCTTCGCATCCACTTTAAATCCAAATGGTATGACCCCAGTTCTCCACGAATCAACTAAAGTCGAGCCAGCAAAGAACAATAAAGGGATATTAGAAGGATTTTTACCTAATCAAAAACAAAGAGCCAGACCAAAAGTTGAATATATTTGCCCAAACTGTGGATACGTAATGTCTTTTGATTACTTAACGATCATTGCAAACATGGAAAATAATAATGAATAATCAAATAGAAGAAAACGGTTATTATTATAAAAATCAACCAAGAGGCATAAGAAATTTCTCTGATTACATATTTTTTTGTGATGAATCCGGCGATCAAGGACTAAATAATAAAGGCAATAAAATATTCTTATTGAATTTTTGTATCTTTAATAAAGATGATTATTTAGAATTTTCTAAAAATTTAAAAGCGTTGAAGCTTAAATATTTTAATGATGATGTTTTCGTATTTCATGATAGTGAACTGACAAAAAGAAGATATCATAAAGAAAAATTAAAACGAAATAAAAACACTGAAGAAGCTCTACTTTCTCTAGAAGATGAAGATGTCCCGTGCTTATTAGAAGATATTGAGAAGTTAATAGACACCACACCATTTAAGATATTGGCCGTGGTAGGAGATAAACGAACGAATGAAAATCTGAGCCATATCGATGCGATTCTTAAACAAAGCAAAAGAAGCCTCTACCAAGAATGTTTAAAAAAGGGGCTTGAAGCTCTCCACCGATTCCTTTGTGGGTGCAACATGGAAACAAGTTCGACTCACCTCGTCATGGAGGAAATTGGGAACAACGAGAGTGAGAAATGGCGTGCCTTGGCATACGAAGTCTCCATTAATAACAGCAACGAATTATCCCTTCCTTTTCCAATCCATTTAAAAATAATAAAAAAAGAACTCAACAATGAAGGTTTACAACTTGCAGACCTCACAGCAAAAAACGTGGGCCAATTGTTTTTAGATCCAAATGAACCGAACAGAACATTTGAAATCTTAAATCGTAAGCTCCTCAAGGATTCGAATGGAAAAAGTATAGGATTGCTGGAATTTTAAAAAATTAAAGCGCCGGCCTGCCACTAGGACATGTTCCGGCGCCCGCCACTTGGACGCATTTCTCAGAGTTTCCACTCTGCATTCCGATGGGTTCCCACAACTTGTATGAGCATCCTCCCACCGTCTGACTTAATTATAACCTACGTTATTTTTTTATTAAAGAATAATGTAACCATTATTCCCTAACCGACTCTTGCTTGCGCATCTAGATATCTCAAAAAATATCTTTAATTAAAATGAATGATATCTGACCATATCTACTTTTTAGATGTGTTGATAACTTCTTCCTTGTACATGATTTCCAAGGATGAATAATTGCATTCACCAATTCCTTCGCAATAGCTCCTGTATACCTCTTTATTTTCCTCAGCAGTAACTGTAAGGTTCTCCAAACTATACAGTTGGGCTTCTTCCATTGTTGTTTGGCTTCTTGAGATTTTTAAAAAGTCATCGTCTGTTGCCGAGTAACCACTGGGGTTTCATATCCTCTCTCCAGTTTGTAGCACAACTGAGTTGAGAAAACTCGGTGCGCTTCTTCAACACAAAAAGACCGTGAAAAAGAAAGAGAGTAAGACACTTCCGTAACTTCTTGATTCTTTGTAAATATTGTTTCGAGAAGGAATTTTCTCAAAAGCAATGCGTAATAACTTAAATAAAGGTCAAATTCAATATAGTCATTATCCCTGAAGTCTCCGATATCCCTCAACAAGTCAACTAGTAAATTGTCATAACCCTCAAAGATGTTGTAAAAATGAGCACTTTCCGCCCTTGGTTTTTCTTCTAGCGAAGATTCGAGGACAATCTGGAGGGAATGTTTTAAGTGATGCGGCTGCATCTTGATCGTGTTTGAAATGATTGCAAAGCTCATTTGTCAACAAAAAGAAAACTTTATATTTTGAAAACCATGGTAACGCCTCGATTTCAGGCACAGAAAATAATTCTCTGAAGGAATCAAGCTCCAAGATAGACTTCTTTTTGACTATTAAGGCAGAATTTGGAAGCAGTTCTATTACCTTGCAAATGCAAACAATATCTCACACTCTCTTTACTGACTGAAATAAGTGATATGTTTTTTGATGAATCTTTACTCTCTTATCCATTCTGGAAATGCCAGCTTTCTCTCCGATCACTTCTTTGATTAATACTTCTGATAAATCGTATATTAAAGTTAGCGAATCATTTATGAATTGAATTTCGCCAATGATTTCAGAAGGCTGGTTTAAAATTCCGGAGCCGTAAGAGCTCAGTGCTTTGACAAACAAGAAAGTTTGAAGGGTTTTGCATTCTTCATTTAGAGCATTAATGGGTATTGTTGGGAGAGTTACCCTTGAGTTCCTCTCCACGTTGATTCCAAACAAATCCAAGCTTATTGTAAGTAGAGCATGCTGCGATTCTAAGAGAAGAAAGAGGTCTTTCTTTATTTCTGGATAATAGTTGGATACGTCAATGCTAGAAAGAGCAATTTCAATTTTTTCAGAAGGAAATTCCGCGGGCAATGTCAAGGCAACGGCCTTTGCTCTTTCCTTGTCTTCACCAAGAGGCTGAGAAAAACTATTATCCTCAAGGGGCAACCCATAAAGTTCTCTTTTCGAATTTTTAAACCATATCCTCCCTTGAAAAACATGACGAGAAAGTCTTTTTTAATTCGTCCATAATGAATTTATCCAGGTCTCGCTTAATTTTTAGAACTCAAAACAAGCTAAAACTTTCTAAGGGTAATCGAAAATCAAAACTACAACCGACCCAATTAGACTAAAAATACCGAGAGCCATTGAGATAATCATTAGTTCATGAAGGAAACATATTCCTAGAGCAGCAGCCATCAGAGGTTCGGTCAAAGCGAGTGTTGAAGCCGCTACAGGTGATGTGTATTTGATACCGTAAGTAAAGCATGGATAGGCAATGCCTGCAGTCACCACACCTAAGCCGAGAGAAACTAAAATGCCGCGAGTGGTAAAAATCCATTCGGTAGGAAAGAAAAATGTCACTGGTAAAAGCAAGACTGAAACGAGCCGCACTTCGGGAATTACGACCGGAGTGCGGCCTTCCGGAGCCAATTGCTGCAATGTTCCGGTAACACTGAACAGCAAGCAACTGAATAACAGGAAAAACAGACCTTTAAGGTTACGTATATAAAAATCGTTGCAAACCACCAATCCAGAACATATTAACGAACAAAAAGTTCAGCTTAAAGCCAAGAGGTTTAAAGCTTATTGCCTCATAACCTTTTTGCTGACCAATCTTTCAAAGGTCGGATTACCTCTGTCGAAAGTATCGATTAAAAGGCTTAGAAAGAAAGCCGCGCATTACTCGGCCTCTCAACAAGCTACTGCCAACAAATAATTAACCCAGAACCTTAAACCACAAAGGTGAGCGGGCGCCCCCTAGGCTGCCCGCTTCCATCCATAAACAGTCAAGCTATTCTCCTAACACTCGGTAAAAGCAATAGGCGGAAATTCGGTACTTCCTCACTGCTGTCCAAAATAATTTGCTCTTTGACTTTGGCCTCAACATTTACAGTTA
>OGQS01001340.1_pt1 | contig 13549 bp, 14 predicted proteins | sample 1553331 | NCBI WGS metagenome assembly OGQS01 (sample SAMEA2580012, study PRJEB22360) | human gut metagenome | biome: human gut; feature: human-associated habitat; material: faeces | place: Denmark | collected 2008/2010
CAGCCAGTCAACAGAATCCTTGGCGTGGTTAGCGAGCACGCGGACGAGTTCCGGATTGTTCTTCCAGTGGCCGCCCTTCATCGTATCGAAGAACATGATTTCGGGGGTGTCATAAATCCCCTTAGCCTGCTGCAGAGGCGTGGCAGCAGCGTTCAGGCCGCCAGCAGCGCGGGTGGTATTGCCGCCCGGGAAAGCCATCTTTTCGACGACGATCACCTTGGCGCCAAGATCATGGGCCTCAACCGCAGCAGCCAGACCAGCACCGCCGGCACCGACGATCACGACATCCGTGTTGACATTCTGAGCCGCGTTGGCGACACCAAAGGCGGCAGTCAGAGCCAGAGCTAACAAAGCTTTTTTCATATTCTCTCCAGTGAATTTGGGTTCCGGGCAGTCAGTAGTCCCCCTGCTACCCAGAATAGGTAAGAAATCAGCGGCAGATTATATCCGAAAGTTTAAAAAAACTGAATAAATACCTATAAAGTAATAGAACCCGGATGGCTTTTCCCATCCGGGTTCTATCGGCAATACAGGATTCTCAGCAAAGAGTCTTAGTTATCAGAACTTCCCCTTGGAGTCGCGGAGCGTCACAGAGAGGTTGAAAACCGGATGCTCTCCGGTGAAATCCACCCGATCGGCAACGAAATAACCGTTGCGCTCAAACTGGAACTTGTCGTCCTTCTTCGCCTCAGCAAGTGACGGTTCGACATACCCCTTCAGGATCTCCTTTGAGTTCGGATTCAGAAGCGTCCGATAATCAGCCTCGGCTGACTCGGGGTGCTCCATCTCAAAGAGTCGTCCGTAAACGCGGATTTCAGCAGGAAGCGCCGTCTTCGCGTCGACCCAGGGGATCGTGGCCTTTGCTTTCACCGTATCAGCACCGGTCGAGCCGCTCTTCGTCTCCGGGAAATACTGGGCATGAACCACGGTCACGCGGCCGTTTTCATCAGTCTCGCAGGAAACCGGCTGAATAATATAAGCGGCGCGGAGACGAACCGGCTTCGCGGGGGAGCCATCCTTCGGCAGCGTCAGACGCTTGTACCCTTTCGGCGGGTCCAGGCTGAAGTCACTCTCTTCAATCCAGAGTTCCCGCGAGAAGGGAATGCTGCGCACGCCCATATCGGGGTTCTTCGGATGATTGCTCGCTTCCATGAGTTCCGTCTGATTCTCAGGATAGTTATCGATCACGAGCTTGATCGGATCAAGGATCGCCATCATACGCGGACGTTTCAGCTTCAGGTCCTCACGGATGCAGTACTCGAGCATTGCATAATCTACAGAGCTCTGCGCTTTGGAAACTCCGCACAGGTCAACGAACATCTTGATAGATTCCGGTGTGAATCCACGGCGACGAAGTGCTGCGATGGAAACCAGTCTCGGATCATCCCATCCGTCTACAATCTTATCTTCTACAAGTTTCTTGATGTAACGCTTTCCTGTAACTACGTTCGTCAGGTATAATTTTGCAAATTCGATCTGACGCGGTGGATTTGCAAATTCACATTCTCTTACTACCCAGTCATAAAGCGGTCTGTGATCTTCAAATTCCAGTGTACAGATAGAATGAGTGATTCCTTCGATCGCATCCTCGATCGGATGTGCAAAATCGTACATCGGGTAGATGCACCACTTATCACCCGTATTATGATGTGTCATACGGGCTACACGGTAGAGGATCGGATCTCTCATATTGATATTCGGTGATGCCATATCTATCTTCGCACGGAGAACCTTCTCTCCGTCTGCATACTTGCCTGCACGCATATCTTCAAAAAGCTCCAGGTTCTCTTCCACACTTCTGTCACGGTACGGGCTGTCCTTTCCCGGCTCTGTCAGAGTTCCTCTGTACTCACGGATCTGATCCGCTGTCAGGTCACAGACATAAGCTTTTCCTTTCTTGATCAGTTTGATCGCATACTCATACATCTGATCAAAATAATCAGATGCAAAGTAAAGGTGATCTCCCCAGTCAGCACCCAGCCATTTGATATCCGCTTTGATAGACTCAACGAACTCTGTCTTTTCCTTTGTCGGGTTGGTATCGTCAAAACGCATATGGAATGTTCCGTTATATTTCTGTGCAAGTCCGTAGTTTAAAAGGATAGACTTTGCATGTCCGATGTGAAGGTATCCGTTCGGTTCCGGTGGGAAACGGGTACATACATGATCGTATACGCCTTCTGCAAGATCTTTTTCAATTTCCTGTTCTATAAAATTCTTTGATACAGCTTCTTCTGCCATTGAAGTTCCTCCTCGCATCTCTCTATTACTTCATAATCTGCCATTATATGGCAGTCTTTTTCTTGTCATGCATCTCAATCATTGTCCTGTGGACAGTTTTGATTCATGTCCTTTAGTTTATCACACTTTCCACACACGGACAAGTGAAAAAAAAGCAGACATTGTACCTTCCAACCGGAAATACAACTCTGCTTCTTAAATATATAAGCTGCCTAGCGGAATCGAACCGCCGACCTCCGCCTTACCAAGGCGACGCTCTACCGACTGAGCCAAGGCAGCCTGCGCATTTTCGCGACTCATTTAATATAGCATATCACTGCTTTGCTTGTCAACAATTTTAAAACTATATTTTTACTTTTTTTCAGACCGGCGCATTTCTTCCAGAAGCTGGCGTGCTTTCGCTTTGATCCGCTGCAGGGCATTGTCGATCGTCTTCGGACTTTTGTCCATAAATTCTGCAATATTCAGATATTCCATTCCCTGCAAATGAAGATACAGCACCTTTCGCTCCAGCTTACTTAATTTTTCTTTCAGTTCCTCTTCAAATGCATTCGTATACTCTTCTCCAAGAATCATCAGCTCCGGATTACTCTCTTTCCCTGCTTCGATCGTATCTACTATGGAAAGCCCGTTCTCCTCCGGATTGTCACTGGCAGATGCGTAAATCGACACATAGGAATTGAGCGGCAGATGTTTTTTCCGCTGTGAAGCCTTAATCGCCGTATACATCTGGCGTGACACACAAAGTCCGGCAAAACTTGAAAAGCTTGCACCTTCTTTCGGATCATAATCCTGCACCGCTTTAAAAAGACCGATCATCCCCTCCTGGATCAGATCGTCATTTTCTCCGCCCCACAGATACATGGCACGCGCTTGTTTGCGTACCATGTCTTTGTATTTTTCCATCAGATAATCCGTGATCTCGGTCTTACCTTCCCGAAGCAGTTCAATCAGCTGCTCATCCGTCATTTTCCCCAGATCCATTTTCATTCTCCGATTTTCCTAACTCATGCGCTGACGCACGATCTCATAGGCAAGGACACCTGCTGCCACAGACGCATTCAGGGAGTCAATATCTCCCTTCATCGGAATGGCTGCAGTCATATCACAGGTCTCTTTTACCAGACGTCCAACACCTTCGCCTTCGTTTCCGATCACCAGACCAATCGGTCCTTTCAGATTCACGCGGTACATCACATCCCCATCCATATCTGCACAGACAAACCAGAGTCCCTTTTCTTTCAGTTCTTCCATGGTTTTCACCAGATTGGTAACTTTTGCTACCGGTGTGTAATTCAGCGCACCTGCTGATGTCTTTGCAACGGTTGCAGTAAGACCTGCTGCGCGGTGCTTCGGAATGATCACACCATGCGCACCTGCAAGATTGGCAGTACGGATGATTGCGCCGAGATTATGTGGATCCTCAATATTGTCCAGAAGGATCAGAAAAGGATCTTCCCCTTTCTGTTTTGCAAGCTCCAGCATATCTTCCACCTGCGCATACTCGTAAGCCGCTGCCTGTGCAATGACCCCCTGATGTCTTCCGGTCTCTGAAATCTGGTTCAGACGTTCTTTGGTTACAAAATTCAGGATCGTATCATGCTTTTTTGCTTCTCTTACGATACTTCTGATCGGTCCGTCCTGACATCCGTCAAGAATATATACTTTGTCAATCGGTTTCCCGGAGCGAAATGCTTCCATTACTGCATTTCTTCCCTCGATCTGCTGACTGTTCATCTTTTTTTCTTCCATTCTATTTCTCCTGCTTCTTTTCTTCTTCGCATTCGCTTAAGTGATCCAGACCGATCTTGATCAGATCTGCCATTCTTTTCCATTCTCTTTTCAGGTAAAGCCATCCCATCAACGCTTCAAATCCGGTTGCACGTCGGTAATCGGTCAGTGACTGGTTCTTTGCCGGCGATACTGATTTAGCATTTCGGCCTCTTCTGTAAACAGCATGCTCTTCTTCAGTAAGCAATGGCTGAAGGACACGCATCATCTCTGACTGGGCAGACGCCTGCACCATACTGCTTGTCTCCTGATGTAATTTTTTTACCTGTTTATTTCCTTCGCTGATCACCTTTGTCTTGATGATCAGATCATAAATGCTGTCCCCTATATAAGCCAGGGTAAGAGGTGAATAGCCTTCCGGCTCCACCTCTTTCATCTCAAGCACTTCTTTTATATAGTCAGCAATTTCAAATTCTACGCTTTTTTCCATTGTACTCCTTCTCTGGTATCCTTCAGGATAATTCCCTTTTCCAGAAGCTCGTCACGGATCGCATCGGCTCTTGCAAAATCTTTTGCTTTTCTTGCTGCCTGACGCTCTTCGATCAGTTTCTCAATATCTGCATCCAGAAGTTCTTCCTTCTTATCCAGGATCAGTCCCAGGACATCACCGAGTTTTACGATTCTGTCCAGTAATCCCCGGAGATATTCCTTTGAGCTTTCTGCTGTCGCAGTGGTATTTGCATATTTTACAAGTTCAAAGATTGCTGCGATTGCGTCTGCTGTATTGAAATCATCATCCATTGCTTTTTCAAATTCTTCTACATATGCATCAGTTTTTGAAAATGCTTCTTTTTCTTCGGCACTCATCTCTTCTGCTGCCACTGAAGCGATAAGATGTTTCAGATTATCGGTTGCATTGAGAATTCTCTCCAGACCGTTCTTGGATGCTTCCATCAGCTCTGCACTGAAGTTCAGCGGGCTTCTGTAATGTGCGCTCAGCATGAAGAAACGAAGCACCTGGAGGTCATACTGCTCGCTGATCTCTCTTACCGTACGGAAGTTTCCGAGTGATTTTGACATCTTGCGGTTGTCAATGTTCAGGAATGCATTGTGCATCCAGTATCTTGCAAATTCTTTACCGTTAGCGGCTTCACTCTGTGCGATTTCATTTTCATGATGTGGGAATATCAGATCTTCTCCACCTGCATGGATATCAATCTGTTCACCAAGATATTTTCTCGACATCACAGAACACTCAATATGCCATCCCGGACGTCCATCTGACCAAGGTGACTTCCAGAAAGGTTCTCCTTCTTTTTTCGGCTTCCAGAGTACGAAATCCAGCGGATCTTCTTTTTCATCCTCACCGCTTACCAGAAGAGAACGTCCACCGGAACGGAGATCATCCAGATTCTTGTGGGATAATTTTCCATAGTCTTTGAATTTTCTTGTGCTGAAATAAACGGTTCCGTTTTTCTCGTAAGCATAACCTTTTTCAATCAGCTCGGAAATCATCTCAACCATGCCGCAGATTTCTTCTGTTGCAAGCGGATGCTTGGTTGCAGGCTTTACATTCATTCCTGCCATATCTTTTTTGCACTCTGCAATATAGCGCTGTGAAATTTCCTGCGCGGATACCTGTTCTTCAATTGCCTTTTTGATGATCTTGTCATCCACATCTGTGAAGTTCGATACATAATTGACATCGTATCCTTTGTATTCAAAATAACGGCGGACGGTATCAAATACGATCATCGGTCTTGCATTACCGATATGGATGTAATTGTATACGGTTGGTCCGCAGACATACATTCTTACCTTTCCTTCTTCCAGAGGAACGAATTCTTCTTTCTTTTTCGTAAGTGTGTTAAATACTTTCATAAAGCTACTCCTTCTTTTTTCTATGCTTCCTCGATTATTTTTTCTTTCGCGAGTTTTTCTTTCAATGCTTTCAGTTCTTTCTTCAGACGGATATTGTCAGTCTGAAGCTGACGGATATCATTCAATACCGGATCTGGCAGATGGATCTGATCCAGGTCAGCACTCGGAACTTTCTGGTCACCCATGCGGACAATTCTTCCCGGGACACCGACAACGGTACAGTTCGGAGGTACTTCCTCTATAACAACAGATCCTGCTCCGATCTTGGAATTCTTTCCAATTGTAAAGGAACCGATGACCTTCGCACCGGCACTGACCATAACATTGTCTTCCAGCGTTGGATGGCGCTTACCCTGCTCTTTTCCTGTACCACCCAGGGTTACTCCCTGATACAGTGTAATATTATCACCCAGGATTGCAGTCTCACCGATGATAACGCCACTTCCATGGTCGATAAAAAGCCCCTTTCCAATGGTTGCTCCCGGATGGATCTCAATTCCTGTCTTTCTGACACCACGCTGTGACACCCACCGTGCCAGAAAATAGTGTTTTTTCAGATACAGCTTATGTGCGATCCTGTAATGAAGCATTACCTTAAAGCTTGGATACAGAAGTACTTCTATATCCGATTTGATAGCCGGATCTCGTTCTTTTACTACTTTGATTTCTTCTTTGATATAGGAAATAACTCCCATTTCATTCACCTCTGATTTGGAATTTCCTGTGAAATAAAAAAACTCCGTCTCAAAAAGAGACGAAGTTTCCGCGGTTCCACTCTAAATTAAAAGCAGCTCTCCTGCTTTTCTCTCACGGCCTGTAACGTCTGCCACACGTACCCGGCTACTTGTGAAATCTTCACTTTCACGTTCGCCCGGTCAACTCCCGAATGCACTTCATCATCCCTGCTCCCAGATCTGCTTTCAGCCGATGACAGATCCTCTCTGATGGAACTCTGAGGATAACTACTCTTTTCGTTCTCCGTCTTTTCAGTTTCATTCATGTCTAGTACATATAGTATGCGATTTTTTCTATTTTGTCAACCCGCTTATCAGACAATCTCGTTGATAAAGACAGGAGAAAACGGCATCAATTTACTGATTTCTTCTTTGAATTCTGCTGAAAAGATCTCTTTTTCTTCCTCTTCAATCTTTTCCAGCTCTTTATAGCCAAATACAATCGATGTAAGCGCATCAATACTGATCTTCTGCACAGCATCATCTTTGCCGGTGTGTGCTGTCCTTGTCCGGACTACAAGATGTTCTTCATTGCCTTTTAGCATAAACAGACAGTTATTTTCCCGGATAATCGGATCATACAGAACAAACTCCAGATCCATCTCTTCTTTGCACACCATTGAAGACAGAAGACTTTCTACATTCAAAAGCCGTGCCATGATCAACGGTTTTTTCTTTTCTTCTTTTTTGAGGATGACTCCTGCCTTATCAAAAACATCTTCATATCCCTTTCGGATCAATGGCTCTCTTACTGCAAACCCATCTTCTTCATCAAAAACAAGGATTCCTCGCATCTCTCCATCCTGCTCTGCGATCAGGATTCCGCCTTTTTCACTTTCCTGTTCCTTCAAAAAGCGCATATAATAAGCTGCATCCCGTTTGGTATATACCTGTATTTTCTGTTTTTCCAGAACTTCATCCGCAAAATCCCCCAGCTTTTTACAGTCTTTTTTCTCTGCCTTTCTGAGTCTCACGCCGGAATCGTTCTGCAATTCCACGATCTTCTGTATTGTCAGTTCTTTCCCGTCTGTTCCTTTTGCACTCCACACATCGGCTGCATAGATAAACCGGTAATTATGTGGATAGTAAATTTTCTCACTTGCGGGCATCAGAAAAAAGAATGGCATTTTTTGCTGATACAGATCTCTTGCTGTCTTGCTTAATAATTCTGCCATATAACCTCTGTGCCGATAAAGAGGCTCTGTTGCAACTGCTACAATGTATCTGCTCTCTACTGCCTTTTTCCCCATCTGTATTACATAAGGATTCAGCTGCATCATCGCCCGGATATCGTGATCTGTCTCAATCACATAGATTTCGTTATTCTTCGTCTTTTCTGTGTAATAATAGTCCAGAAATTCTTTCGTATCTTCTGTAAATACCTGTTCCCACAGTGTTCTTGTAAGCCCACGTTCTTCCGGCTTCAGTTTTTTCAGTATCTTCATTTTACTTTTTCGCCGTGCCTTTCTATTCAGACTTGATCTACATCTGTCTTGCTGCACAACCTCCACAGCCTGCGCAGCCACCTGCAGGTGCTGCTACGTCTACACTGCTGAAATTAGTCAGTTTTTCGATTGCACAGATTGCCTGGGAAGAAATTCCTTCCCCACTTCCGGTAAATCCAAGACCTTCTTCCGTCGTTGCCTTGACATTTACCTGATTCGTTTCAATATGCAGTGCTTCTGCAATATTCTTTTCCATCTGCTCGATATGTGGGCGCATCTTCGGTCTCTGCGCAATGATCGTCGCATCAATATTCTCAATTACATACATACGATCATCCAGCAGCTTTCCTACATGCTCCAGAAGCTTAATACTGGAAATTCCTTTGTATGCAGGATCTGTATCCGGAAAATGCTTTCCGATATCTCCAAGTGATGCCGCCCCAAGCAGGGCATCCATGATCGCATGCAGAAGTACGTCTGCATCCGAATGTCCAAGAAGCCCCTTTTCGTATGGGATCTCCACCCCACCAAGGATCAGCTTTCTTCCTTCTGTCAGTTTATGAACATCATATCCCATTCCAACACGCATCTTCTACACTTCTCCTTCCTGTCTGGCATCTGCTTTTTTGTCGCCCTTTTCTTCCGGCACATCTTCTGCTTTCTTATCTTCTTCGTCCTCCACAGTTTTCTTTTCTTCGTCTTTTACCGCTTCTGTATCATCTTCTGCTTTCTTTTTCTCTTTTTCACCGTCTTCCGCTTTTTCTTCAACGGCTGCTTCTTTCCTTTCCTCTTTATCCGCAGACTTCTCTTCTTTTGTATCAGCTCCTACATGAACGTCTGCAACTTCTTTTCCTGAAGAAACCTTTTTTGCCGCTTCTTCGCCATCTTCGTTTTCTTCTGCCCCTGCAGTTGTGCCCTGAATTTCTGCCTTTGTCTCTTTTACGATTGTTCTTATATTCCAGATAATCGTAGCCAGTCCAAACAGTGCAAAAAATACTCCGACCAGAATAAAAAGGATCTGGTTTTTCGGTTCTCCGACAATTGTGTCCTTCACAAGTGATATGCCGGTATATACCAGATATGCGCCGATTGCAGCCATGATGATCTGCTTTGTCTTAGATGTCATATGAAAATTCCTCCGTTTTGTCATAATCTAGGGATATTTTATCACATCTTGGGGGGATTGCATAGGTTTTGTTGGGAGACAGACGAAATGGAGCGGGTTCGGAGGGGACGCAGGAGGAGAAAAAAATATCCCACCGGATTCCTTTGTCCAAACCATTCCGATAAGCCTCTGAGAGCGAAAATTGTGTCAGCAATGGCTTCCACAATTTTTGAGTCTTATCTTCATTGCCTCGAATGGAATTGGAACGTTCTATTTTGCAGTCTTGGCAGATCTACTTTACTGGTTATGACTGTTGCCCCAGTACGAGGTTTTTGCCAAACAGGAAACCGCAAAAACGGCTTTATTTGTTCGTTTGTTCCGGTATGATTTTCTTCGACAGACATAAAAAACGCAAAACGGCTTTGTTGATCCAGTTACTCCACTACTGTTTTCTGAAATAAAAACTATTTCAGTCTATAGATGAATACAGGAAGTGGAGGATCATTTTTACGGTTAAAATAGGAATTTACGATTACGAGCCATTTTTTGGAATCTAATGTTTTGAGATAATTCAAAATGGCTTCTTTTTCTTCGTAGCCGGTGTCACCGCCGCTGTAGATGCAGAGGTTTTTGATGCCGCCTTTTTTGAGCAGGTTAAGGGCTGACTCGATGGCGGTGAGGCTGGTGGCTGCGCGGGTTGCGATTTTGTGGTCACCGCCGGGGAGGTAGCCGAAATTGAAAATAATGACCTTGGCTTCTTCTTTTACATAGATCTGCATTTTTTCGTGACCGTCCTGGATCAGCTTGGCTCTTGCCGACAGGTTCGCTTTTTCGAGGCGTTCTCTGGTGTGAGCAATCGCCATCTCTTGCACATCAAAAGCATAGACATTTCCGGTCTCTCCGACTTTCTGGCACAAAAACTCCGTGTCACCGCCGTTTCCGGCGGTGGCATCAATGCAGATATCCCCTTCTTCTGTATACTCTTCTAAAATGTGATGGCAATATTCTGTGATCTGAAAATTCATGTCCTAAACCTCCTGCTTATGTTCGGAAAGTGCGCATTGCCTCGATGATCTGTGCGATCAGAGCTTTCTTCTTTTGTTATCATTTTCTGTCACTTATCTGTCTTTTATTTACCGGGCAATCCATTTGGAATTTTCTGTCGAATAAAAATTAAGCATTTCCCGTACTTCTTTTTCGTTATCGAATGGGTTCCTGATAATCTTATACTCTTTATCTTCCCATGGGATGGTGATCTTACCATTTTTTACCGTCATCTGCTCGATGGCTGTCCGTGGCAGCTGTACGAGTTCATTGCCATCCTTGTCATAGAATGCCATACCATTGTCCCAGTAAATAATCACACGCATCATTTTCATTCCATAGCTGCGCGTAACCAGGCACACCATTGCGATCACAAGGAACCAGATACTGTAAGTCAGCCCGCCGGCAATCCCGCTTCCTATTGCGCACAGAATGCAGAAAACTGCAAATGGAAGCATCAGATATTTAACGGTCATGCCGCTGTAATACCCGGATACCAGACAATGAAAACTGCCCTTCCATTCATTTCCAAATTTCGCAGCTTCCTGCTGTGTCTTCTTCTGGATCACCTGATTCACCGCCTGCATGATGGCATTCCGAACCAGACGCTGTACAATATGTCCCATCTTTTGTACCTCCTCATGTTCTCTCATTTATGTCAATTTTAGCATATCCTGTTACTTTTTCAACCACACAGCGTTATATATGATATAAGTTTTTCTTATATCACTATTCATAGAATGTATTTCCCATTTCTTCCCATTTCTCCTAAATTAGAAGTATCGACTTATGGAGGTACTGACCAATGAAACTTACTACAAAAAGAAAAGAACAGATTTCTTCTGTTCTCATCATCTGCCTGGGAAATATACTCAACGCTTTTTCAGCCAGAGTCTTTCTTCTTCCGGCTGACCTTGTTGCCGGTGGCACGACCGGAATCGGGCTGATCCTGCAGCGCATAACCGGGATCCCTCTTTCCTCTCTGGTGCTCGCTTTCAACATTATCATGCTGGTGCTTGCCTATATTTTCCTCGGGAAAAAATATACATTATCTGCAATTTTAAGCTCTTTTATGTATCCGATCGCACTGGAATTCTTCAATCAGATCCTTGGAGATTATATTCTGACAGACAATCTGATCCTATGCACACTCTTTGCTGGCATTGGAATCGGAATCTCCCTTGGAATGATCATCCGTACCGGTGCTTCTACCGGTGGCGTAGACGTTCCGCCACTGATTTTAAATAAATATTTCCGTTTTCCTGTTTCAGCCGGATTGTACATCATTGACTTCTTTGTCATCCTGGGGCAGGCACTTTATCAGCCAGTTGACAAGGTACTATATGCGATTTTGTATGTGATCATTTACACCCTTGTCATGAACAAGCTGATCGTCAGCGGAACTTCAAGGATTGCTGTTCAGATCATCAGCAAACATTCAGATGAAATCCGTAATTTTGTACTTACCCAGATTGACCGCGGTGCAACCATCATTCCAGTTCAGGGTGGCTATCTGAACCAGCAGCTGAATATGGTACTCACCGTCATCTCCAACCGTGAACTCGTCCAACTTGAAAAAAATGTTCATCAGATCGATCCGGAAAGCTTTATCATCGTTTCCCAGGTACAGGAAGTTCAGGGACGCGGATTTAATCTGGACAAACACTGGAAACCAGAGTAGTCAGATACCTCTGAAATTCCCGGATTTCCGGCTCTTTTTTCTTTGATTTCAGGCAGGCAAAATAAAGACTGTCCTGCCTGGCTGGAACCAGTGGCACCGCCGTAACCCCATAGTATTCTGCAAAGGACTTTGGTCCGATCGCGATTCCGCTTCCGCTTTTCACCATCTTCATCACCGTGTCGATGCTGTCTGAGCGGATGACTCTTTTCCATGTGATATTCTGTTCACCATATGTCTTTCTGAGGAGACGGTCTTCCACCGAATGCTCCAGTCCTGTGAGCATAGTATATTCCCTGCAATCCATGATTGAAGCATTTTTCTTCTGCGCGAGCGGATGATCCGGTGCCATCAGTATACACTGCTTCTCACGGATCAGTTCTTTTGCAAAACAGACACATTTCTCCATGCCGATTTCATTTTCCGGCATCCGGTCCAGTGCCATATCAAGGGAACCGTCCTTGATCGCCGCATATGCATCCAGCCCAGCCTCCGTATAAAATGTCACCTCAAGCTCCGGATGCCTTTCAAAATATCTGGCAATCTTCGGAAACAGTCTGTTGGAATAGACTCTGGCACCAAGTCCGATTTTTAATTTTTTATGTTCTGTTCCCGAAATCACTTCTTCTTTAAAACGATTCCAGTCTTTTAGCATTTCTTGCGCTTTTTGGTAAAAAACATTCCCTTTTTCGGTAAGTTCCAGTCCTTTGCTTGTCCTGTGAAATACGCGGTATCCCAGTTCCTTTTCCAGATTCCGGATCTGCTGGGACAGAGCGGGCTGCGAGACGAAAAGGTACTCTGCTGCGCGGGAAATGCTTTTGCAATTTGCGATTTCTACAATGTAAGTTAATTGTTGTATGTTCATTCAACGCCTCTGTTTTGTTTTTCGGTATATAAAAATCCCCCATACGGGACATTTCTATTTTCTTGACCTGTATGAGGGTATCCTATTACTATTTTTTAGCAGGAGTGCGTCCTGCAAGCCATCCTCTGACGGTTTCAATATTTGCTTTTATTGTCCGATCAATATGGGCGATCGGGCATGTTCTTGAAATCCATCTGCACTTCGTTGTCAATAACTGTGAGTTCTTCATCATCCATAATAATTCGAAGAACATACTCACAGGCTTTCCTGTCTTTATACACTTTTGCCTGCTTCTATTATACTGCCTCATTCATCGATGCCAGCTTTGCTGCCTGGTCTGCTGCGATCAGGCTGTCAATGACTTCATCCAGATCTCCGTTCATAATGCTGTCCAGCTTATGAAGCGTAAGCTTGATTCTGTGATCGGTCACACGTCCCTGTGGGAAGTTGTAAGTACGGATCTTCTCAGAACGGTCTCCGGTACCGATCTGGCTTCTTCTTGCCTCAGCCTCTGCAGAATGCTGCTTCTCCAGTTCCAGTTCATATAACTTGGAACGCAGAAGACGAAATGCCTTTTCCTTGTTCTGCAGCTGTGATTTTTCAGTCTGACTGTAGATCACGATTCCTGTCGGATAATGAGTCAGTCGTACAGCAGAGTCTGTGGTATTGACACACTGGCCACCGTTACCAGATGCACGCATAACATCGATACGGATATCTTTTTCATCGATCACAACGTCAACTTCTTCTGCTTCCGGCATCACTGCTACGGTAATGGTTGAAGTATGGATACGTCCGCCGCTTTCTGTCTCTGGCACACGCTGT